>Ga0209172_10000397_pt1 | contig 121357 bp, 118 predicted proteins | sample LarsenN4metaG_FD_184113 | JGI IMG/M metagenome (GOLD analysis project Ga0209172, IMG submission 184113) | Hot spring sediment bacterial and archeal communities from British Columbia, Canada, to study Microbial Dark Matter (Phase II) - Larsen... ... | reverse complement strand
GGGTGAAGTCCTATAATCCGGCGTGGAGTACGCTGCACCAAGAACTCAGCACCATCGTACATCCACGCTTTGTCACGGTGGCCATCAAGCAGAAGGAAGACGTCTACCAGGCGCTACAAGCATTCCTCGGCAAGCGCGAAGGCGTCGAAGCCACTCCAGTTCAAACCTGAAAGCACCGTCGGGGGTGGGGAACATCTCACCCCCGCTCTTCCACCTCGTCACCGGTCAGATCAGTCGCCAGTTCAGCGATCTCTTCGCTCGTCAAGGCCTCCGCTGGCACCGAGGGTACACCCTGTCCTGCATCACTTTCAGGCCGCCGTCGCGGTCCCACCGACTCGGGCTCGAATGCCTTCGCGCCCTCTAGGATCGCGTCGGCGATGGTAGAGGTAATCAAGCGAATGGAACGAATAGCTTCGTCGTTGCCCGGGATGACATAATCAACATCGCCGGGGTCGCAGTTTGTATCGACGATGGCGATCGTCGTAATGCCCAAGCGTTTGGCCTCACGCAGGGCAATGCGTTCCTTGCGCGTATCGACGGCAAAGAGCGCGTCCGGCAAGCGCTCCATCCCTTTAATCCCTTTTAAGAAGCGTTCGAGCTTCTGGCGCTCCTTCCGCAACTGCATCGCCTCTTTCTTCGGCCGTAGATCGAGCTGTCCCTCAACCTCCATGCGCTCGAGTTCATGAAGCCGCTGAATGCGTTGGCGGATGGTGGCAAAATTCGTAAGCATGCCGCCGAGCCAGCGCTCTGTGACGTAGAACATGCCACAGCGTTCAGCTTCCTTGGCGATCGTCTCCTGAGCTTGGCGTTTGGTGCCGACGAAGAGAAATGTTCCACCCTGAGAGGCGAGGCGGCGCGCCATGTCGCTAGCCTGCCGCAATTGCCGTAGGGTTTTTTGCAGGTCGATAATATAGATGCCATTGCGCGCCCCGTAGATGTACTTTTTCATCTTGGGGTTCCAGCGCCGGGTCTGGTGTCCGAAATGCGTGCCGGCCTCCAGCAATTGCCTCAAGTTGACAGCGGCCAACCTATATCTCCTCTCTATGCAAGGTCTTGCGCTCTTGCGCCCCACCCGTCGGCGTTACGCCAGGGTGGGGGGAGTCGACACCGCCCCCCACCGAGGATGGCGCGACGATGGTTTAGCCAAAGCGCTTCGACACAACCTCCCAATTGACATTCGCCATGAAGGCGTCGATGTACTTGGCGCGCTCCGTGGCTTTAAAATCGACGGTATAGGCGTGTTCCCACACATCCATAATGAGGATCGGCTTGAAGCCAGCGATATGGCCGACCTCATGGTCACCGACCCAGTGATTGGTCAGGTTTTTGGTGTTCGGATCCTGGAACGTGATTGCCCACCCGATGCCGCGCATCAGACCGGTGTTTTTGAAATCGGCTTCCCAGGTCTCATAGCTGCCGTAGCATTCCTGGATTTTCTTATAGAGGGCACTGTCTTTGCTCAATTCAGTCGATTGCAGGTTGTCGAAGTAATACTCGTGCAGCACCATACCGTTGTATTCGAATCCGAGGCGACGCTTCAGCTCGGCGCAGTCTGGGGTGTTGCCCTTGCCGTCCTTGATCATCTGCGCGATCGTATCATTAAGTCGATTGGTGTTGGTGACATACCCTTGATACAACGCGAAGTGCACATCGAGCTGGTTTTTACTCAGCCCTTTTAAATCGAGGTTCCAGGTTCTCGCCGTGTAGGGCATGGGTATCCTCTCCTTCTTCGACGTCTTCGATCATCCATCGATCATGACGGCGCTCCCCTCTCGGTCGCCTCCACGTTGACCACGGCGGGGTGCCCGTTCAGGCTTCGCAGGTGGCCAGGACCTATGCTGGGGTACGCTGTCATAGCGCCACAACGATCATCTTGTCAAGGTGGATCTGCGGCTGTCCGCCTGCCGCCTCAGCGGAGTCGCCGCGCCTGGTTAGGATACAGTGCTGCATTATACTGACTCTTCCCCACACAAGGCAAGGGGATGCGTCTGAGCCCAAGGCCTGAGAAAATCGATTGACTTCGTGACGCGAGATTCATACAAGGAGGGGGGCTTCAGATCGCCGGACAGCGTAGAGCCAATTCTTCAACGAATCAGATCACCAGGAGCGATATTATGAAGATTTACACGAAAACCGGAGATCAGGGCGATACCAGCCTCTTTGCGGGCGGACGGATTAGCAAGGAAGCTCCACGTGTCGAGGCCTATGGTACCATTGACGAACTCAACGCCTGCCTAGGGATGATCTGTGCGCAGCTCTCCGATGGCGAGGTGCTCGACTGCTTGCGGCGCATCCAGATGGAGTTGTTCGATGTCGGCTCTGATCTGGCTACGCCAACAGCTGCCACAACCCGCAAACCCATCCCCCGCATCCGCGCCGAACAAACGCTGCGCTTGGAACAATGGATCGATCGCTATGAGGAGGAGTTGCCCCCTCTCACACGCTTCATCCTGCCGAGTGGGTCGCTGGCGGGAGCAACCCTGCATTTCGCTCGTACCGTCTGTCGGCGTGCGGAACGACGCGTCGTCGCGCTCAGTAAAGTCGAAACGATCAACCTCGAGCTTATCCGCTACCTCAATCGCCTATCCGATCTCCTGTTCGTGTTAGCCCGCCTGGTCAATCAGCGGGCGCAGATGCCCGAAACCGTTTGGGAACCCTCGTAGGACCGAGGCCTCATGGTTCTGGGCGAGCCATGACCTCAAAGCCAACGAGCACTTCGCTCTTCATGGGAATGAACAACAACCGAGGTACGCGGATGTCGAAATCGCGCATGTCAAGGTGGATCTGGCCGCGCGCGGTGATGCCATGGGGGGCAAGGTTGACCGTGGTGGGCACCTGGACTTCGCGCGTCACGCCATGGACGGTCAACTTGCCCTGCAGCACCACATCCCACGTGTTCCCCTCTGCGGCCGCTCTTGCCACCGGGAGCGTTGTCACCGCGAACTCGATGGTGGGAAATTTCGCGACCTCCAGAAAATCCTGGCGCATGTCAGCATCGCGATCGGGGTTCCCCGTCTCGATGCTGGCGGCGTCGATGGTCACCCATGCCTCGGCGACATGGGGGGGAGAGGTTTGTGTGAGGAGAAACGACCCGCTCACCTGCCGCGTTTGTCCGCGAAAGCGCTCCAGCCTGGCATCGGCATCAAACCAGACATGGCTGGCGACAGGATCGAGACGAAAACGCTTAGGCGGCTCACCGCCGCCGATGGCCGTGAGTCCCACCGTCCACCCGACCAAGCAAAGCCCCATGATCATGACCCGCATGGCATTCCCCCCGTTGGCGCGGTCGCTGCGACCCCAACCTGGCCACGGCCTCGTCTCGGATGCTGGCTTGCACCATATGGCAATTCTGCTATCTTAAGCAGCGGAATCGCTTCCATGCCGCCCACCAAGGGGTGTGTACTGCTGCCGAAACGAGGAGCCATGGCCATGCCTGAGGACGACGTTCGGCGCCGCAACGCGATGATCGCCCAGCAGCTCATCAAACGAGGCATTAAGGACGAACGCGTCCTGCAGGCGATGCGCGAAGTGCCGCGCCACCTCTTCGTGCCCGAGCGTTATCGGGCGATGGCTTACGACGATATGCCCTTGCCGATCGGCCATGAACAGACGATCTCACAACCGCTCATGGTGGCGATCATGACCGAAGCGCTACAGTTGTGTGGTTCGGAGCGCGTGCTCGAAATCGGCACCGGCTCGGGCTATCAGGCGGCCATTTTGGCGCACTTGGCGATGGTGGTCTTTACCCTCGAGCGACATGCCGCGTTAGCAGCACAGGCGCGCGCCACGATGGCGGCGCTGCGGATCATGAATGTGCATGTGCTGGTGGGAGACGGCAGCATAGGGTTATCCGAACATGCGCCCTATGATGCGATTCTCGTCACGGCTGGGGCTCCTAACGTCCCACAGCCCCTGGTCGATCAACTTAAGCCGGGTGGGCGACTGGTGATTCCCGTGGGGGATCGTCTCGAGCAGATATTGACGCGAGTGACCAAGACCGAGCAAGGCCTGCACACTGAATCCCTCGGCGGCTGCCGATTTGTGCCCCTGGTGGGGGCCCAAGGTTGGCGCAGTGCAGAGGCGCTTTGAACGCTGAGAACACGACCCCCATCGGTGACGTTCGCTGAAAAACGATCAAGGAAGGGTGACAGCAGCACCTCGCGACTTCGTGGGCAGGGCAGCAACGGCGTAGGACGTGAAGGTAACGAAGGGAGGGCGTGGCGGCCCTCCCCATCTCCAACGTGACGGCGCGGCCCTCAACCTTCGCGGCCTTGGGAACCCCATTTCGCTTGGAATTCATCGCCCGAGAGCTTGTAGTAATCGGCGTTTTTCTCGATGAAAGAACGCCATTTGTCCGGCGTATCATCGGCCGTGAAAATGGCGGTAACCGGGCACTCAGGCTCACAGACGCCGCAGTCGATGCAGGTATCAGGATCGATGTAGAGTTGTTCCGCTGCCTCGAACTCCGGTTCCTCTGAGGTTGGATGGATGCAATCGACTGGGCAAACCTTCACGCAGGCAGTGTCCTTTGTGCCAATGCACGGTTCTGCGATGACATAGGCCATCTTTCCAGCTCCTTATACAAGGGTCATCAAACGTCCCACCGGGAGAGGCTCACTGCTATTGTATCAAGGTTCTGATGGCTTGCCAAGCGGTTAGCTTTCCCAGAGGGCCTACGACAACGGATCATACGTCTCTTATACACACCATAACAAGCCTGTCAACAGAACTGCCCGGAGTATCACCTCCCATCCTATCTGGCGCCGCCCATCAGCAGAGGCTCGCCCACAGCCGTCCAGTAGGGCAGCGCCACTATCAGCACCACGACATAGGCGACAAGCGTCATCCACAGGCCGAAGCGAAAAATTTCCGGGCCGCTCAGGTGCCCCCGTTCGTAGACCACCAGCGAGGAGGCGCTTTGCGCCGGATAATACAGCACGGCATCGCCAGCGATCATCATCAGCAGGCCACAGACGACGGGGTTGAGGCCAGTGGCGGTGCCAACGGACATGGCGATCGGGATGGTGATGGCGAGAAACCCGGTGATGTTCGGGATCAGCAACCGTACTGGTGCGGCAGCCAACAGCAACATGGCAATGACAAGCCACGGCCGAGTGGCCTCAGCGGCTGTGGCCCACACCAAGCGATCCGCCAACCAAGCGGCTGCACCACTGCCCACCATCGCCTGCGCCAACGACAGCGAGGCGGCGAGTACGAACACGTTTGCCCAGCCCAGATGGCGTTCAAAATCGCTCCAGGAGAGCACGCCGATGCCCGGCGCCAGCAAACAGATCCAGGCGAGCAAGGCCGGCAGGGCGGGGTGCCAATGATGCCACGCATCGGTCAGCCAAAGCAACGACGTCCCTAGGGTAATGAGCACCGTCCGCAGCTCTCGCCCAGACAGGGGGCGCGGGGCCTCCAGCGCTGGCACCGACAGGACGGCACCGAAGCCGCGCCCATACAACCGGTAAATGAGGCCAGATCCCAGGAGGAGAATGGCATAGTATGGGACACTCATCAGCACGAACCAACGCGACCAAGAAATGCCGCCAATCAACGCTGCAGCAGTGATCGGGGTGATACCCCCGGTGAGCAACACGGTAGAGGCCAGACGATTGATCGAATTGAGCGCCATCATGATCGCTTTGGCGAGCGGCGCCCCTCGCGGCACATGGCTGAGTTCCAGAGCTTGATCGTAGACATGGATGAGGACACCGGTGCGCGTCGTCGCCGAGGGTAGCAGAAACGTGAGCAAGGGGAACGCCAACAACATTTGCACGTAGAGCGCCTGCGGTCTGCCACGCGCCCGCCACAGGAAGAAGCGAGCGATGCGTTCGGCCAAGCCACTGCGCGACACCGCCAACCCGATCGTCAGCACGCCAATCAAGAAATACGCCACCGGATGTGCGAATCCCGCCAATGCCTCGCGAAATGTCGGCACGCCACCGAGGAGCACCAATAGGACCACCACCAGCATGCTGGTGAGCCCGGCTGGGAGGGCATCGGTGCTCCACAGGCCGATCGCCGCCACCGCCACGACGATGACGCGCTGCCCTGTAGGCGACAGCCCCTCAGGCGCGGGCAGCGCCAGCATCCCCGCGCAGATGCCCACGAGCACCGCTATGATGAGCGCTGTGCGCCCCCAGAGCGTTCTGGCTTCCTGGCCGGCTCGGGGCTCCTGAATTGTCCCGCGAATGGTGTGATGCTCCATGCCACCTTCAGGGATGATGAGTCGATGGGTGTCAGTGCGCAGTTTCTCGAGGCTGTTGGACGCGTCCACCTGATGGCTGATGCCAGCCTGGCCAACACCGGCGGCCACTCTAACATAGGTGCCGGTCGCAAGCAAGATGGAAGGCGCTGGCACACATCACGGGGCGTCCCCAACTGTGCGGCAGCTAGACGTTCGGCACCGCCCGTTGGGCTGATTCACCGTGTGACGCATACGGTGGGACGAGAGTTGCACGCGGGGGTGATCCGTAGGGTACAATGGCCAGCGTGAGAGGGCACGCAAACACGGTGGTCGGCGTGCTGTTAGGACATCGGTTCCCACAATGACCGCACCGGCGTGCTTATGACAAGACCGCAGCGCGACAAGGGAGGCGAGAGGGCATGACGACGCAGCCGATCCAAAACGAGATGGATTCCGCGACCTACCGTATGGCTGTACAGCAACTCGACTCGACGGCCGAACGGCTTGGACTCGATGCAGGGGTTCACGCGCGACTACGGATGCCGAAACGCTGCATGGTGGTGAGCGTCCCCGTCAGGATGGATCAGGGGCACACCACCGTGTTCACTGGCTATCGCGTGCAGCATAATTTGACTCTAGGGCCGGGCAAAGGCGGGTTGCGCTATCATCCTACGGTGGACCTCGGCGAGGTCTCGGCTTTGGCGATGTGGATGTCGTGGAAATGCGCCCTCGTCGGGCTACCCTTCGGCGGCGCCAAAGGCGGCATATGCTGCGATCCCACCAATATGTCACGTGCCGAGCTGGAAGGGATGAGTCGCCGCTACACCCAGGAGATCTCTCTCATCATCGGGCCGCAAGTGGATATCTTGGCGCCCGACGTCAACACCAACGAAGAGACCATGGCTTGGATCATGGATACCTACAGTATGCAGGTGGGCTACTCGGTTCCTGGGGTGGTCACCGGCAAGCCGATCGCCATTGGCGGCTCACTCGGGCGCCGTGAGGCCACCGGCCGGGGCGTTGTGTACTGTGTGCAGGAGGCTATTGGCCTGCTCAAGATGCCGCTGCGGGGAGCGCGAGTCGTCGTACAAGGGTTCGGCAACGTCGGGTCGGTCACAGCCGGCCTGATGGATGAGCTGGGGGCGCACGTCATCGCCGTCAGCGATGTGCGCGGGGGTGTGTATCATGCGGATGGGCTGAACATTCCGCGACTGCTGCAACACCATCGGAGGGCGAAAACCGTCGTCGGCTTTCCAGATGCCGAGCCCATCACCAACGCCGATTTGCTCACGCTCCCCTGCGACATCTTGGTGCCAGCTGCCCTCGAGCGTCAGATCACGGAAGCCAACGCCGGGAAGCTCCAGTGCCGCATCCTCGCCGAGGGGGCCAATGGCCCCACCACGCCCGAAGCCGACATTATCCTGCGCGAGCGCGGCATCTTCGTCATCCCGGACATTCTGTGCAATGCCGGTGGGGTGACGGTGTCGTATTTCGAGTGGGTGCAGGATCTGCAGAATTACTTCTGGACGGAAACCCAGATCAATCGTCGCCTCAAACAGGTGCTGGTGAAAGCCTTTCGTGAGGTGTGGGAATTGGCCCAGGAACGTCAGGTCGATATGCGTACGGCTGCGCTCATGTTAGGTGTGGGCAGAGTGGCCGAAGGCAAGCGCATCCGCGGGTTGTTTCCGTAGAAGACAGTGCTGAGTGCTGAGGCCTGAGTGCTGAGTAGCTATGAACAATAGAGTCTATCCTGAGGCGTGTATCACTCAGCCCTTGGCACTCAGGGCTCAGCACTGTCTTCCCAGCGGCCGAGGCTGCGCAGCACAGGCAGCCCCAGGAGCAGCGCCAGCACATAGCCAAGCAAACCGGCCAGGGATAAGCCTCCAAGCAACGGTCCGATGCGGGCCTGCAAGAGCAGGGAGCTGCCGATAATCAAGGCGCAGACCACGGCACCGCGAATGGCGCGATTCCACATCAGTTCCCACTGCCGCAAGACGTGTGCCTCCGTACCCGGCATCAGCTCCACTCGTACCCGTCCTTCCTCCAGATGCTGCAGCGTGCGCTCGAGCCGGTGCGGCAGCCGTTGAGCGAAATGGTATAGCTGACGGGTGGTCCGCCAGCCGGATTTAAGGAAGACCTCGGGCGACAGGCGGCTTCGTACCAGCCGTTCGACCTCCCAGTGCGCTTCATCCACCAAGGCGAAGGCCGGGTCGAGCGTGCGGATCACCCCTTCCACGGTCAGCAGCGTCTTGCCCAGCAGCACGAGATTGGCGGGGACTTTCAGGCGATGCTTGCGCCCCAGCGCAAACAGCGTTTCCAGGATCTGGCCCAGGGAAATCTCCCGCAGCGGCAGCTCCAGATACTCCGCCAGCAGCTCGTCGAGTTCGTGCTGCAGGGCCTGACGGTTCACATCCGCCGGCATCAAGCCGAGAGCGACACATTCGTCCAGCAGCATCTCGACGTCCTGGTCGATGATTGCCATGAACATGCTGCCGAGTCCGGCCAGACGTTCTCGACTGACGCGTCCCACGATGCCGAAATCCAACAGGTACACCGTTCCATTGGGCATGAACAGCAGGTTGCCGGGATGGGGATCACCATGGAAAAAGCCGTCCTCGAAGATCTGTTTAAGGAAGGCTTGATAGAGATTGGCGGCGATGCGATGCCGTTCGGCTGACGGTTGGTCCAGCACTTCGCGCAGACCTCGTCCGACGACGTATTCGATGGTCAGGACGCGCGGCGTAGTGTATTCCCAATACACCAACGGAATGGCGATGCCCGTGATCTCCTGCAGATGGCTGCGTAGCCGATCGGCATTACGGCCTTCGCGACGAAAATCCAGCTCCTGCAGGATGCTCTTGCGAAACTCTTCGACCAACCCCAAGGGATTATAGAGGCGTATCTCTGGAATATGTCGCGTCAGCAGGCGGGCCATATGATCCATGATGGCCGCATCCTGCAGAATGATCTGGCGGATCTGCGGCCGCTGCACTTTCACGATAACCTGGCGGTCAGTTTGCGTCCGCGCCAGGTGCGCCTGGGCGATCGAAGCCGACGCCAGTGGCTCGCTGACGAACTCCTTGAACACCTCCTTGACCGACCGCCCAAACTCCTCATAGATGATGCGCTCGACGTCGGCGAAAGGCACCGGTGGCACGGCATCCTGTAATTTCTCAAATTCCTCGATGTATTCGAGTGGAAGGACATCGCGTCGGATGCTGAGGATTTGCCCGAACTTGACGAATGTCGGTCCAAGTTCCTCGAAGATCATGCGCACCCGTTGCGCGAGCGAGAAGGGGAGCACGGCAGGGTCGGGCTGACGCCGCCACCGCCAAATGCCGGGGAGATGGAGGCGCTGCGCCACATGGCCAAGGCCATGCCGGAATAAGATCCCGCCGATCTCTCGTAAGCGGTGGAGGTCGCGAAACGTTTCCAGCCAGCTGACCATGGGTTCCCTCTGCCTAGGCGGCGACTGCTATAATGCCCCATGTGAATGAAATAAAAGTAAACAATATCAGCATCTTAAGAGAATATACTTCATGTAATTTCGAAGAAATTCAATCTATCTAACTAATTGTAATGAGAATATTCTATATTTATACCTGCCTTCGTCATTCTTTCCCGGCTTTTCATGCGACGACGTGCAGCCACGCAAGCGGAGGCAGCGAGGAGTCCTGGCCCATTCCCAAAGGATTCACCGTTCGCGAGAGGACCATCACGCCTAGCATGTTGACGGAGAGAACGTGAGCTGTCGGTCGCTGGATCAGCCGCGGCAGGTCATGGGGAGCAAGCGGATCATTCCCCCTGAATCGTCGAGGAGTCGCCCACATTGAGGCACTTGTATCCTCCCTTGACGCAGGCCCGTTCGCCGATGAGCGAGCGTTGCAGCAGGGCCTCACGCACGACCGCCCCTTCGTTGATGATGCTATCATGGATAATGGAGTTTTCGATGGACGCTTGGGGGGCGATGGAGACATACGGACCGATGATCGAGCGACGAATGTGAACGCCCTCCTCGATATACACTGGGGGGATGATCACCGAGTCGGTGGCGGCCACAACCCGGTGATGGCCGTTTTGCAGGAGAATCCGATTGGTATCAAGCAGGGCGTCGATGGTGCCACAGTCGTACCAGCCTTGCACCGAGGCGGCTTTCAGGTGACAGCCCTCGTCGATCATCACTTGCAGCGGATCGGGGAGATAAAATTCCCCCTTGACCGTGCGGCCTTCTTTCATCACCCGTTCGATACATTCCATCAGCCTCGGTCCATTCTTCAAATAGTACATCCCGATCATGGCGAGGTTAGAAGGTGGGACCTCGGGCTTCTCAACCAGGCGGCAGACGCGGTCTCCCTCCGTCACCACCAGCCCGAAACGGCGTGGGTCGTCGACCTCGCGAACCCAAATAATTCCATCGCTGGGCGTTTGATCGATCTGGCTGAGGTCGGCATCGAAGAGGGTATCATTGAAGATGATCAAGACATCGCGATCGATGAAGTCGCGGGCCAACGCAATGGCGTGGGCTGGGCCGCGTAATTCGAGTTGCCGCACGTATCGTACCGGCGCGGGTGTGTTAGCTTCGACGTACTGCCGGATGCAGAGTTCATTCTCTTCATCGGGATCGATGACTAAGATGAGTTCCTCGATGGGCAGGCCGCGAATCCGGTCGAGGAGATGGCCTAGCATCGGTTTTCCCGCGACACGTACCAGGCACTTCGGCTTGGTATGCGTATGCGGACGCAATCGTGTCCCTTTCCCGGCCACAGGCACAATCACTTTCATACGCCCCTCCTTATGGACGATTGGTTCTCGAACCTTGCCCTATTATACAAGCGACCTGCGGAGAATACACTCTAATCGTCGCGGCATTCACCCGTGGTGTAGGGTCGCCGTCCCGCGGAAAAATCGGCCCTACGCTCGCCGGCATTGACAGTCAAGGGGCATCATGCCAGAGTGAGGAGGCTTAGGGGCCAGCAGAGGCTCAGGAGGGAGAGTCGTGGCGAGTTTTCAGGTCGAGGCGTTTCAACGCCATCTCTGCACGCGGGTGATCGGACGTCGGTGTCGATATTTCCTCGAAGTGACTTCCACCAATACCATCGCGCGCATGCTGGGACAGCAGGGAGCCGCCGAGGGCACTATCGTCATCGCCGATGCGCAGACCGCCGGCCGTGGGCAAGCTGGTCGCGTGTGGATTTCGCCTCCTGAGCGTAACATCTACGCCTCGATCATCCTACGTCCAGCGTTGGCACCAACGCACACGCCGCTCCTGTCGCTATTGACTGCGTTGGCGGCCGTCGATGCTTTGCGCCAGGCGGGTGTACCATGCGGCGTCAAGTGGCCCAATGACGTACTGATCGGCGACCGCAAGGTGGCGGGCATTCTGACCGAGATGCACACCGATGGCGAACGTGTGCACTTCGTCGTCGTCGGCATCGGTGTCAACGTCAATATGACCCAGGCGGAGTTGGGGCACCATCTCGGACCGATCGCCCACACTGCCACCGCCTTGCAGATCGCCCTGGGGCATGAGGTCAGCCGGGAACGTTTGCTGGCGGCGTTGCTGAGGCATTTCGAACAATGGTACGACCGCTTCTCCGCCCACGGTGGGACCGTGGTGCAGTCGGCCTGGGAAGAGCGCTCCCTGATGTCTGGTCGGCGCATCTGCGCGCGGACGGCCGATGCCGTCTGGGAAGGCACGGCAGAAGGTATCGATGCGCTGGGACGGTTGCGGGTACGCCGAGACGATGGCTCATGGCTGACCTTGATCTCGGCAGAGGTGCGTTTCCTGGATTAGGCCGGATCGATCACTCCTCATGCCGACCTCCGACGCGCCACCCGGAGAGGCGTCAACCCTCCACCGGTCAACCATCAGGGGGAAGGCACCGTGTGGGGAGAACTGTACTCTGCGGCAAGGAACGATAGCCTATAGACAGGATGAGAGGGATGACGTCCAGCGAGGAGTCAATGGTCACGCTGAAAGAGATCCAGACAGCCCATGAGACGATTCGCAGCGCGATCGATCTCACGCCGTGTAAGTACTCCGGGTATTTGAGCAGGCTCACGGGGGCGGAGATCCATCTGAAGTTGGAAAACTTACAGAAGACGGGCTCGTTCAAGATCCGTGGCGCTTTAAACAAACTACACGCGCTCACCCCGGCAGAGCGACGTCGCGGCGTCATCGCCGCCTCGGCGGGGAATCACGCTCAGGGTGTGGCACGCGCCGCTCAGAAACTCGGTATTCCCGCCACCATCTTGATGCCTGAGCCGACGCCGATCACCAAGGTCGAAGCGACCACATTCTCCGGTGCAGAAGTCCTCCTGCGGGGGGATACCTTCGACGATGCCTTGCGTGTGGCGCAGACGCTCGCCAAAGAGCGTGGCCTGACGATGATCCATCCCTTCGATGATCCGGCCGTCATCGCTGGTCAGGGAACGATCGGCCTTGAAATGTTCCAGCAGTTGCCAGGTCTCGCGGCAGTGGTGGTGCCGGTCGGCGGCGGCGGCTTGGTCTCGGGCATCGCCGTGGCCCTGAAGACGCTGCGCCCGAGCCTGCGGGTCATCGGCGTCGAGGCCGAACAGGCTGCCTCGGCGATGCTCTCTCGACAGGCGGGCCAGGTCGTCGAACTCGGTGGCATCAAAACGATCGCCGATGGCATCGCCGTCAAACGGATTGGCGATCTCACCTTCGACCTCATCGAGCGCTACGTTGATGAACTGGTGACCGTCAGCGACGACGACATCGCGGCGGCGATTTTGCTCTACATGGAGCGCATTCGCGTCGTCGTCGAAGGGGCGGGAGCTGCCTCCCTGGCGGCGTTGGTCAGCCGCAAAGTCAAATTGAACGGCGTGTGCACAGGCGTGGTGGTGAGCGGCGGCAACATCGATGTGCAGGTCGTGGCGAAGATCATCGAGAAGGGCTTGGTGCGTACCCATCGGCTCCTGCGCATCACCGTGCAGTTACTCGACGTACCGGGCGCCCTCGGCCGCCTCTCGACCTTGCTCGGGCAGCTGCGCGCCAATATCTTGCAGATCTCTCACGACCGCTTGACCAGCGATCTGCCGCTCGATCGGGCCATCGTCGACATCAGCCTCGACACCCGCAACCTTGAGCATCAGCACGAGATCTTACAGGCACTGGATCAAGCTGGGTATGCACCGCGGCGGCGTGATTAATCGCCAGGCCAGTGACAACGCCCGCGCTGCTTATAACAGTTTTCAGATCAACGTCTGGCAGGTGAGGACCGTCCGTGCTTATCCCTGGCTCTATCACGCCCTCACCCTGCCCCCTCCTCGAGGGGTTACCTTTACCCACATTTCTGGAAGTCCTTGAAAGATTGGGAGATGTAAAAGACCCTCCCAAGGGCCGCAAAAAATCAGCATCTCTGAAATGCCAAAGACTTACAAAAGCTCCATCACAGATGTGGGTAAAGGTAACCCTGGAGAGAGAGGGACATAGGAGATGACGGTCGCGGTGAGCGACGGCTTACCGTTGACCAAGCCAGGCACTGCTTCCGAGCCTGCACCAGTTCAAAGCAGTCTGCGAAAATAGGTGGCCGACTCTTCATACCCCAGAGCGCGGTAGAAGGGCGCCGCCCTGCGGGTCGCCAGCCCCACAAGCCTAGAGCCCCGCAGCGTTGCCCAACCCTCAAATGCCTGCATGAGCACCCGACCGACTCCTCGCCCACGCCAATCCGAGCGTACCGCGATTTCTTCGACCCACGATACGCGCCCGTTGGCATAGAAGGCAAGATGATCGAATCCGAGCAGGTAGCCCACAAGCTGGTCTGTCGCCTCCGCCACCCCAAGCCATGCGGCCTCGTTGTCGAGGATATGGCGTAATGAAGACGCGAAGGCGTCGTACCTGGGCTCGAATGAGGTGGCAAAATCTCGGACGATGGGGAACAGCTGCGATACGTCACTCCCACGTGCGGGTCGGATGTGGTACATCACGAAATGCGCTCCCGATCCTCGTCGTCGCCAAGGCTGTCTGCCATAGATTAACCGATACCTACTACCTGGGCGGGACTTTTAGCCACTTGCGATCTGCATGCCCCGACGGCTGATCCAGGGGCCGATGAGCCGCACCGATGACCACGAACATCATAAAATCCTCCGAGGCGTTATCCAAGCGGGCACTGAGGGTCGCCGTCTAGCGCTACACTAGCTCTACAACCTCGCGGGCAAAGGCGATCAGTAGCTCGTCAGAGCCGCGCGGCCCGAGGAGCGACAGGCCGACCGGCAAGCCGTCTACTTCGGCCAATGGCAGGGTCAGCTGCGGCGCGCCGGTGGTGCCGGCGATGCAGGTCAACATGCTGATGCGCGGCCGCAGGAGATTCCGCACCGACATGCGCTCACCCCGTAACGGCGCGGTAGTCGGCGTGGTCGGCAGGCAAACGACGGCGCCGTCGGCCAGCACGCTGGCCATGCGTGCCCTCACGCTCTCCCGTAGGATTTTGGCTGCCGCTACGTCGGCATCGGTATAGCCCCTCGCCGCGACATAGCGCTCGGCCACCTCGAAGCTGAAGCGCGGGTTGACGCGGTCGATCCACTCCCGCGCCGTTTCCCAGGCCTCGCGCCCCTGCAGGACCTGCTGCTGACTGGACCAATCGCTCAAGGTGCTCGGCGACAAGCGCTCGGTGGCGCTCAGCTCGATCAGAGCGGCCATGCGATCGGCGATGGGCCGCAAGGCCTCCTGAACAGTCGGATCGGCGATCTCAAACGCATCTTCGGCGATCACCAAGCGGCGCGGCCGGGTCGCCACGCTAGAGTTTTGGAGTAACACCGTGCCGACGCGCGCAAAGGTGTCGAGATCGCGGGCGAACCACCCCACGGTGTCGTAACTCGGCGCCTGTAACAGAACGCCGTCGAGTGGAATACGCCCGTGGGTAGGGCGCAGGCCATACAGGCCGCAGAAGCTCGCCGGCACGCGCACGGAGCCGCCGGTATCGGAGCCGAGGGCAAAATCGACGAGGCCACCAGCTACGGCAGATGCAGACCCACTGGACGAGCCGCCGGGGACGCGATCGGGAGCACGTGGGTTCACCGGCGTGCCGTCATGGGCGTTCTCCCCGAAGATACCGCGGGTGAGCTCATCGGTAATGGTCTTGCCGACCATGGTCGCGCCGGCATCGACCAGAACCTGCACGGCCCAGGCCGTGCGGGCTGCGGGTTCATGGGTCCTCCGCCAATCCGGGTTTCCCGCGCCCGTGACATACCCCGCGATGTCGAAGATGTCTTTGGCGGCAAAGGTCAGCCCGGATAGTGGCCCGCCGGACACCCCTTCGAGATAGGCTGCGGTGTCTGAACAGAAGGCGTGTAAGTGATCGTTGAGCAGGCGCCGCGCGCTGGTCATGGTGTGCCGTCCTCCGATGTCGTGTTGATGATATCCTCTGTCGTGCCACGCCGCCTCATCCTGGCGTGTTTTTCAGATGCTCCGCTAGTCGCACCGCTAGCGCTACGATGGTCAAGGTCGGGTTAGCATGGCCGCAGGTGGGGAACACCGAGCTGCCGGCAATGAAAAGATTCTGCACGCCGTGGACTCGGCCATGACGGTCGACCACGCCCTTACGCGGATCGTCGCTCATGCGCGTGGTGCCGATGTGATGCGAGGCGTCGGTATAGGTCAGAGCGCTGAAGTCCGACGATGCTGTGTCGAGGTAGCCCAGCTGGTGCTTTTTCAGATGCTGATCCAGGAGCTCTTGGAGACGTGCTAAGCAGCGTGTTTCCTCTGCCGTGACCTGCCAGTCTACGATCAAGCGTGGCAGGTGCAAACGATCGCGTTCATGACTCAAGTAAACTCGGCTCTGGGCATTGGGAGCCTGCTCGCAATAGTTCACCACGATCAGTTCTCTCATGCCGCGGCCGAGGGTATTCCTCATGAATCGGCTCAATCGGTACAGGAAGTGCGGCATCAGCTCTCTGGGGGCCAGTAAGTAAATCAATTCCGGAACCTTAGCGAGATTGGCGCTGGCAAACGCGAAGCGTTTGCCCGAATAGCCACGCCGCAGCACGATCTTCATGGTATGAATGAAGGATTGATACGCTTTAGCCGTTTGTGGCGACCAGTGACGTTCGAGGGTGAGGTAATGATTCAATAAGCGCTGGCGGCGCTGCGCCTGCTCGGAAAACTGGATGCCCACCTGGGCCATGCCCCCCGCCAGAGGCACTCCCAACATGAGCGGGAGTTTTTGGGGGACGTGCAGCTTCACTTTGCCGAACACCACGCGGGGATGATCCATGAAGTAGCGACCGACCAGATCGAACTGATTACCGATGCCGTGGGGCTGGACGTCTCGCGAAGCTAATAGCAACCGGGCATTTTCCATGCCCCCGCACGCCAACACGAAGCGTCTCGCTCGGATCTTGACCTGTGTGTCGCTTAGCGTGCAGGCCGCCAGCTCTTCCACGGCCGTGCCGGCGCGGTTCAGACGGATATCGGTAATGCTGAGATTCAGGTACACGGCGATATTCTTCGAGCGTCGAAGCTGTGCTTCGTAGGCGGCGCCAAACCGCAGCGGTCTCTTCGCCCATGTCGAGATGTTGGGTTGTAGATCATCATTGGCGAAGATCGCGCGCTCCGCTGGACTCATGCGGCGGGGGAGGATCTCGCGTGCAACGCGGTCAAACGAGGGCAACCGCAGAATGTGCTCGGCTTTGACGTAGTAGCGCTGCAACTCGTCATAGGTGATGGGCCACCCGCTATCGGGTACCCAATCCCGTCGCTCGAGATCCAGCTGCGTCAGGCGCATGCTGCGACCGGCCCAAAGATTACACGTCCCTCCGAAGTACCGAGCCCGCGACATGAAGTGCTCGCGCATCGGATATCCCACGTTGACAACATCGTAGAGCGACTGCGTCGCTTCATCCGGTCCGTAGCCCCCGCTCTCGATCAGACAGACCGAATGCGGCGAGCCATCTAACTCGCTGGCGATGGTGATCCCGGCGGCGCCCGCCCCGACGATGCAGATGTCGGCCGTGATCGTGGCCTGGGGCTGCAGGTCATGGCCATCGATGATCTTCATGCCGTCCCTCTCAGAGGCTGTGGCACTGGCTCTCTGACGCGCTCATGTGCCTCCGCAGAGGACTGGTAGCATTGCACGCGAAACAGCAAAAAGGAGCCAGTGGTTGGTAGCCCTCGCTCTGCCGATGGCTCGTCTATCGCGTCTATTTGGTGCCGGGTACCACCTGATAAAAACCGTTTGCTCGAACTACCGTAATGGACGTGTCGAACAGGCAACTGAGCTGTTCGCTGGTAAGGATGTCAGCTTTCGCGCCGTCGGCGATCACTGCTCCCCCTTTCAACAGCACCACACGTGACACCTCCGGCGGGATCTCATGAATGTGATGGGTGACGAGGATGATGGTTTTACCCGCCTGCAGCAAGCCGCGCACGATGTCGAGGTACTGAAAGCAAGCCTTCACATCCAGACCGCTGGTCGGCTCATCGAGGACGAGCGCCGCGGGATCGTGAACCAGGGCACGTCCGAGCAAAAAACGCCGCTGTTCGCCGGTGGACATGGTGGCGAAAGCGCGCTCCTTGAGGTCGGAGATCCCGAGTATCGCCATGACGTGGTGGGCGCGGGCGATCTGCTCGGCGCTGAATTGCTGGTGGCCCCAGGTGTCGATGCTCGAATAAAAGCCCGACAGAATCACGTTGAGGCCACGGGCATAGCCTACGTACTCATGCTGCAGATCATGCGACACGATGCCGAAATGCGCGCGTAGCTCCTCCAGCCTCCAGCGTTGCTGACCGAGGATGCGGATATCGCCGCTCTGGTGTTGCACAGGATAGATCTCGCGTGTCAGGAGTTTGAGCAACGTCGTTTTGCCGGCGCCGTTGGGGCCGAGAATGGCAGTATTGCATCCTTGCGGGATCACCAGCGAGAGATCATCGAAGACGCGAGTGTGCCCGCGATACGCAGTCACGTGATGGAGTTCGATGATGTTTGGCATAGGGATGTTTCCAGTCTGAGCCTCACAGGGGTGATTATAGGGGTTTTGAGATTGGCATATGCAAGTCTACGGGATGCGCAAGCGTTCTCCCGAACTCAGCATGGCCCTCACGCTGCCCTCTCTGGAGTAGGTGTTTCCTCCCCTCTCCCCCTGGACGAGAGGGCTTATAAAGTCGTATGGAAGGTCCACGCATGGGATGGATGATATGCGAATTGATAGATATAAACATAGTAAATGGTAACTCTGGCCATACCAGCCATGCCTTCCCCACTTTTTAAGCACTTTCTTGGAGAGGGTGAGGGCCGTCGGCAGCGTGGACCCGATCGAAACCGCCCTCACCCCGGCCCTCTCCCGGAGGGCGAGGGAGCACAGCATTCGGGTCACGAACATGTCGGGAAAAAGCCTCCCCCTGTGAGCGCCCTCTCCCAGCGGGGGAGGGGTATACGGTGGCGGCGAGCCAGCTCGCAGTGCTGGTACGATGACTCAGCCTGATACCTCCGAGGGGGGATCATGCTTGGGCGCCGCTGATTGCGACGACGCGGATTCGCTCGCATAGTCTTTGCCGGTCAGCGCAATGGACGCAATGCTGGCGATGGCGACTTTCCGTGGCGCGCCGCTGCCGGCGAGAAAGACCTCGATCTGGGGTTCTTCCTTGAGTGTCAGATGGGCGAACTGGCGATTGAACACGTAGCCCTCAAGGCGTTCGCCAGTCTTGAGGGTGATCGTCACGTGACCGCGATAATCGAAAGCGGCCTCGATCTGGCGTTCTAAGTCATGCGAGTATTCCGGCATGATGGATCTCCTTGAACGTTATCTTCAGGAGGCAGATGCTGCGTCAAACCGATATTTAAGCGGTTTTCAGATCAACGTATGGCAGGTGAGGACCGTCAGTGCCTGTCCTTGGCTCTATCTCACCCTCACCCCGCCCTCTCCCGGAGGGAGAGGGGGAATAACTGAGAAGATGGTAAGGGAAGTGGGATCAGGCCGCTACGTCCCCCGCACGCGTGGGTCGAGCTCGTCGCGTAGCCCGTCGCCCATGAGATTGGAGCCGAGCACGGTCGCCATGATGGCGAAGCCCGGAAACATGGCGATCCATGGGGCACGCCGCAGATATACCCGGCCCTCGCTTAGGATGTTGCCCCAACTCGGAACCTCCGGCGGAGCCCCGACGCCCAGGAAGCTCAGCGACGCCTCGGTCAACACTGCATAGGCGAAGATGAACGTCGTCTGCACGATGAGGGGGGACAAGCAATTGGGCAAGATATGCCGCAGAACGATGCGTCGGTCATCCATGCCGAGCGCCCGCGCTGCCTCGACGAAGTCGAATTCGCGAATCTGCAGCACCACGCCGCGTACGACTCGGGCCACACGCGGCATTTGCACGGCGGATAGGGCGACGATGACGTTGAACACCTGGGGCCCCAAGGCGGCCATGATGGCGATGGCGAGAATGACGCTGGGAAAGGCCATGAGGCCATCCATGACGCGCATAATGGGATTGTCCAGCCGCGAAAAGTAGCCCGCCAGCAAACCGAGCGCAATGCCGCCAGCGGAGGCGATGAGCACCGTCATCCCCCCGACCCACATCGATAAGCGGGCGCCGTACAGCACACGGCTGAAGAGGTCGCGCCCGAAGTCATCGGTGCCGAACCAATGCTCGGCGCTGGGAGGCTCAAGTCGCCGCGCGGCTTCCACGCGTAGGGGGTCGTACGGCGCCACCACAGGCGCTAACAGAGCCGTGAACGCGACCAGGGCGACCAGCAGCCCCCCACCGAGGACGGCGGAGTTGCGCAGCATGGGTTTGCGCAGGGCATGGCGGGTTTTATCGTTCATATCGTGTGTCTAGTCGTGTGTCTAAACATCGAGACCCCCTCACCCATACCCTCTCCCGGAGGGAGATGGATAGAAGGAGGCCAGCAGCGGAGCAACATTCTGTGCAGAGCAAAACGATCTTGCCCGCCGTCACTCGGGCCTTGCCTCGCATCACTGATACTTAATCCGCGGATCGAGATAGACATACAGCAGATCGATGAATAGATTCACCAGCACATAGGTCGCGGCGACGAACAACACCGTCCCCTGGATCACCGGATAATCGCGACGCAACACCGAATTGATGATCAAGCGGCCGATGCCGGGCAGGCCGAAGATGGTCTCGATCACCACCGAGCCGCTGAGGGTGATGGCCAGCACGATGCCGATGACCGTGATCACCGTAATCATCGTGTTCTTCAACGCGTGTTTGTAGATCACGACTCGCTCGCTTAGCCCCTTGGCCCGCGCCGTTTTGACGTAATCCTGCGATAACACGTCCAGCATACTGCCGCGCGTCATGCGGGCGATCAGCGCCGATTGGGGAAACCCCAGCGAGAACGCCGGCAGCAGCAGAAAGCGTAACGTCAGCGCCGGATCTTTGGCCAGCGGGACATAGCCCGATACCGGTAAAAGCGACAGCGTCAGCGCGAAGAGGAAGATCAGGTTGAGGGCCAACCAGAAGTTAGGCATCGACACGCCGAAGGTGGCGATGATCATGAACAGGCGGTCGACCCAGGTATTGCGGTACACCGCAGCTAACACGCCGGTCGGCACGCCAATGGCGATGGCGAACAAGGTAGCGAGGCCGGCCAACAGCAGGGTGGGCTCAAGGCGTTCGACGATGGCCTGCGTCACCGGTCGCCGCAGAAAGATCGACTCGCCGAGATCGCCCTGCACGACCTGGCCAAACCAGCGCACGAACTGCACAGGGAGCGGCTTATCAAGGCCCAAACGAGCGCGGAGCTCGGCGATCGCCTCTTGGGGTGCATCGGGTCCAAGAATGACCGAGGCCGGATCGCCCGGCGTGAGATGGACCAGAAAAAACACCAGGGTCGCCACCACGAGCATCACGGGGATGAGCGACCCCAAGCGTTTGACGATGTAGCGCCTCATGGCTCAATCCAGACGTTCCAGAAAAACACCTCCGGCTTGTTCGTCAGATTCTTCACCTCCTTACGTTTCAGATGCAGATCGAAGAAATCGCCGGTGCGCACGAAGGGGACGTCCTCGTAGATCAACCGCTGCAGCTGGCTCCACAGCTCGAACTGGCGCTTCTGATCGGTAGCCCGCAGAGTCTGGACGATGAGCTCATCCTTTTTGGGATTGTCCCAAAAACCCGCCCACGTCTTCGCCAGCACGGTATAGAACAGCACCGGGCTGGGGCGGTAGGTAAAGTAGGTCACGAAAACATCGTAGAAGTCCGCCTCATAGCGCTTCTTCGACAGCGTGGCCCAGTCGAGCACCTGCAGATCGATCTTGAAGCCGGCGGCCTCGAGCTGCGATTTCACCGCCACGCTGGTCTTGTACATCTGCTGATACACCTGCGTGGTGATCCACCGGATCGGCGTGCCGTCGTAACCTGCCTCTTGCAGCAGTTGCTTGGCCTTCTGGACGTTTTTCTGGTTATACAGTTCGCAGCCAGCTTGGCTCCACCACGCGGTCTCTTTCATGAGGATCGAGCAATCGAGGCGATAGAAGCGCTGATCGCCAAAGGCTACCTTCATCAAGGGTTCAACGTCGATAGCGGCTAACAGTGCCTGGCGGATCTTCACATTGCCCATGGTGGGCGACTTTTTGTTGGGGACGAAGACCACATAGGCTGCCGGACCGGCGATCACCGGGTCGACCAAGGGGTGATTGGCGAAGCGATCGTAGTCATCGGTGCTGACCTCGATCGCCACGTCGAAGTCGCCGGCCTCGACGCCAGCGGCGCGCACGGCCACGTCGGCGACCGGATAGAAGATCAGCTCGTCCAGGTAGGCCGCTCGCTTACCGCCGTAGCCGTTGGCCGCTTCCGAACGGGCGCTGTATCGGTCGAAGCGTTTGAGGCGAATGTGGCGGTCGGGCAGGTACTCAACGAACTGGTAGGGTCCCGTGCCGATGAAACGCTTGATCTGATCCTTGCCCGCCTCCTCGATGACCTCTTTGGGATAGATCACCGGTCCCTGGGCGATGCTGGCCAGGAAATCGATGGTAGCGCCGTTGGGCTGCTTAAGGCGAATCTCAAAGGCATGCGGGCCGGTCGCCTCCAAGGCCTCCAGATCGGGGATGAGATAGTTCTTCGGGATGGGATCGTTATCCATCCAGCGCTTGAGGGAGGCGATGACGTCCTCGGCTGTCAGCTCGTTGCCGTTGTGGAAGAGCACGCCCTTACGCAAGCGCACGGTGTAGGTCTTGCCGTCGGATGAGACCTCGTAGCCCTCGGCCAATTCGGGGATGAGGTTGTATTGCTCATCGAAGGTGAAGAGGCGCTCGAACATGTGCCAGGCCAATCGTCGGGTGGACGTCGTAGTGGATTTATGGATATCGAGCGTGGGCGGTTCGCCGACCCAGGCGATCTTCAGTGTGCCGCCTGTGCGTGGGGCCTTCTCTCCCGCCACGACGAGGGCCGCGACAAGGCCAACGACACACATAGCGGCCAAGCCGACCAACGGATACCGTGGATGGCCAGCAGACGCCCAGTGTGCGCGACCGGAGAACAGGGAACAGATCATGCCTCTCGACTGGTGGGATCGGCTCATCGCAGCGTTCTCCTCATCGAGGTGCAGGGCGTGGGACCTCGTGACAAGGCCCCACGTCTGGAGCATAGGTTAATAGAGATGGCAGGCGACTTGATGACCGCCAGCGGCCGTCTTTAGCACCGGTTCGACCTCGGAACAGACGGACTTGGCGAATGGGCACCGCGGGTGGAAACGGCAGCCAGAGGGAGGGTTCAAGGGGCTGGGGACCTCGCCGCTGAGGATCAATTCCTCCCGCTGCTCGTCAGGATGCGAGGGCAAGGCGGCGGAGAAAAGGGCTTGGGTATAGGGGTGCAACGGTTTGTAGCGCAAATCGTCACTGGTGCCGAATTCGACCAGCTTGCCGAGGTACATGACAGCAATGTTCGTGCTGAGATGCAGCACCGCCGCCAGGTCGTGGGCGATCAGCAGATAACTCAAACCGAACTGCTGCTGCAGATCCTGCAGGAGGTTCATGATCTGTGCCCGAATCGACACATCGAGGGCCGATACTGGCTCATCGAGGACGATCAGACTGGGATTCAGGGACAGCGCGCGGGCGATGGCGATGCGTTGTCGTTGGCCACCGCTGAATTCATGAGGGAACAGATACTCCGCACTCGGATTCAGTCCCACCAAATGGAGCAGTTCCCGAACGCGTGCTTTGACCTCTGCTTTGGGGGGCGCATCATTGACGACCAGTGGTTCAGCGATGATGTCCCCCACGCGGATGCGCGGGTTGAGCGAACTGAACGGATCCTGAAACACCGCCTGGACGTTGCGGCGGTAAGTCTTTAACCCGTCTCCTTGCAGCGCTTGGATATCCTGACCACGGAAGACGATGGTGCCGCCTGTGGGTTTTTCCAGCATGAGGATGAGCTTCGAGGTGGTGGTTTTGCCGCACCCCGATTCACCCACCAGACCAAGGGTTTCCCCGGCGCCGATGGCATAGGACACGCCGTCGACGGCTTTCACCCAGCCGACCGGTTTCTGAAAGATAATGCCCTTCGTCACAGGAAAGTACTTTTTAAGGTCTCGTAGCTCGAGTAACGTCTCGCTCATCGTCGCTCCCAAAGCCAGCAACGGGTGTGGTGATGGTCGCCCACCTGGAATTCCGGGGGCACCTCACGATGACAGCGGTCCTCGGCTTTGGGGCAGCGAGGGCTGAATGGGCACCCGGGCGGTAGGTTGGCGAGATCGGGCGGCTGTCCCTCGATGCTCCACAGCCGCTCGGTTTTCTCGGTCAGTTTGGGCATGGCATTCAGTAATGCCTCAGTGTAGGGATGCGCCGGCTTCGTAAAGATCGTGCGCACCGGCGCACGCTCGACTAGCCGTCCCGCGTACATTACGCCCACTTTGTCGCACATCTTGGCGACAATGCCCATGTTATGGGTGATGAAGATCATCGCCAAGCCGCTGCGCTTTTGAATATCTTTGAGCAGCGAGAGGTATTGGGCTTGGATCGTCACGTCGAGGCTGGTGGTCGGTTCATCGGCGATGAGCAGGCGCGGTTCACAGGAAATGCCGATGGCGCCGACGATGCGCTGGCGCATGCCGCCGCTCATCTGGTGTGGATATTCGCGCATGCGCACCTCGGGAGAGGGAATCCGCACCCCTCGGAGCAGCTCTTTAATGCGTTCGACCAAGGACTGGCCACGCATACTGCGGTGGACCCGCAAAGGCTCGGCGATCTGCTCGCCGATGGTGAACAGCGGATTCAGCGACATCAGGGGGTCTTGTAAGATCATGGTGATCTGACTCCCGCGCACGCGCTGCATCTCGCGCTCGGACTTCGCCACCAAATTCTCGCCGGCGAAGCGGATCTCGCCTCCCACGATGCGCGCCGCCGGCGGCAGCAGCCGCAAGATCGACAACGAGGTCACCGTCTTACCGCTGCCGGATTCCCCTACCACGCCCATGGTTTCGCCTTCGTTGAGCGTAAAGCTCACCCCATCCACCGCCTTGACGACACGCGTCCCCTTGGCAGAGACGAAATACGTACGCAGTTGATCTAATTCCAGCAAGGGCTGAGTCATAATCACTCCAACAGAATAGTGCTGAGGCCTGAGTGCTGAGCAGTAAAACCTTCGTTCACTCAGCACTCATCGCTCAGCACTGTCTTAGAGCTGTCGTAACTGTGGGTCAGACCACACGCGGAACCAGTCGCCGAGCAAGTTGGCGGAGAGCACGATGAGCATGATGCACACCCCCGGAAAGACGCTCAACCACCAGTAACCGGCCATGAGACCGGATTTGCCTTCGGCGAGCATCAGTCCCCAGGCCGGTTTCGGCGGTGCCACCCCGACCCCGAGGAAACTCAACGTCGCCTCGGCGATGATCGACACGCCGAGCTGCAGCGTCGCGATGACGATGGCGCTGTTGGCGATGTTGGGCAGGATGTGCGTCCACATGATCTTGGCCCGACTACAGCCGGCGACGATGGCCAAACGCACAAAGTCCCGTTCTTTGAGGCTGAGGACCTCGCCGCGTATGACCCGCGCATAGCGCGTCCAGTACACCACACCTAAGATGATAATGATGTTCCATTCGCTCGGTTGCACCAGCGCTGCCAGCAAGATGGCAAAACTCACGGCGGGAAGCGCCAACCAGGCATCGGTCAAACGCATGATCACCTGATCAACCCAGCGCCCCATAAAGCCCGAGAGAATGCCGAACGTCGTGCCGATGATGCCTGCGACGATCACCGCCGTGACCCCGACCACTAAGGAAATGCGCGAGCCATAAATGAGGCGGCTTAAGACGTCGCGCCCCATGTGATCGGTGCCTAGGATGTACTCCCAGCTGCCACGGTCCTGCCAGACCGGTGGGCGATAGCGGTAGCGCAGGTTTCCTACTTCGGGGTTGTGGGGGGCCAGGAAGTCGGCGAAGACGGCGGTGAACACTAAGGTGGCGAGGATCAACAGGGGCAGCATCGGCGCCCCGCGCAATCGTACCGCCACCTTTTTCCACCACGGTATGTCGGGGACGGAATAACCTGGAAATGTCTGGCCGGCGGCTACTGCGGAGCTATGTTCCATAGCGAATCCTCGGATCGATGTAGGCATACAGGATATCAACGATGAGGTTGACGAACACGATCATCAACCCCCCCATGAGGACAGTGGTTTGCACGACGGGAAAGTCACGGAACGAGATGCCCTCGTAGAGAAGTCGCCCGATGCCAGGCCAGGCGAACACCGATTCGACGACAACCGCCACGTTGACCATCAAGACCAAATTGATCCCCGCCAGGGTGAGCACGGGAATCACCGCGTTCTTGAAGGCATGCTTGAGGAGGACTAATCGTTCGGACAACCCTTTGATGCGGGCGAGTTTGATGTATTCGCTGCCCAGCACCTCTAGCATTGCCGAGCGGGCCAACCGCATGTGCGCCGCGGCGAACACCCAGCCCAGCGAAAACGCCGGCATGATGATGCTCTTCCAGCTTTCGGCCCCCGAACTCGGCAGCCAGTTCAAATACACCGACAGCGTCAAGATGAGCATCAAGCCAACCCAAAAACTGGGCAGCGACAGGCCGAGGATGGCGAAGATCTTCCCGAAATTGTCAAACCAGGTATTGACTCGCACGGCGGAGAGGATGCCGATGGGAATGCCGAGGATGAGCGAGATGGTCATGGCGACGGAGGCTAGGAGCAGCGACGCAGGCAGGCGTTGCAGGTAGAGATCGAAGGCGGGCGTGCGATAGTAGATAGATTTACCGAAATCTCCTCGCGCCACGCTCTTCACAAATGTGACGTACTGTATGACGAGCGGCTTATCCAGGCCGAACTCACGCCGGATGGCCTGCAGATCTTCCTCCTTTGCCCCAGGTTCAGCCATGAGGACAGCTGGATCGCCCGTGATGCGTACCAGGCAAAAGATGGTGATGCTCAAGAGAAAGAGGGAGATACACGCATACAGAATGCGACGGATGATATAGCCTTGCATGGCAAATCCTTCTCTCGCACCGAGCCAAAAGATACCAGCTGTCTCGCACGTCTGTGCTTGTACGCTATCCTACCCGAAGTTTCGGGCGGAGTGAAGCTTTTCGTTGGTCGACTTTGAGGTCCGAGTCTCCACTATTTCCAGAGACATCCGTCCTCGTCCCCTCCAGGGATCACCTCCCGATGGCTTCGGTTGGCGGTATCGCCCTTTCAAGCTGACCACAGCACGTTCCTAACGACATGGGTTTCTGCCGCGACCACCGGTTCTTTGCGACTTGGTCTACGCCCTTATTTGAGTTGCACGTCCTCATAAGGCCCAGACCAAGGATACAAATCAATCAACCCCAGTCCTGATTGCGCAACGCGAGGTCCTATTCCCATCAGCCCCGTGATCTCGTAGATCGGGGCAAACATCACGCGCTCGTACACCAGGCGTTGCAATGCGTGGAGCTGCGCTGCGCGCTGCTTGGAATCGCGCTCGCGCGCCTGCTGCCGGAAGAGCTCGTCGAGGTCCGGAAAGCCGCCATACGCGAATTCCCCCCACGATACCACATAGTTCTCAAGCCGCGTGGCCGCGTTGCCATTGGCGCCGCTGGCCGCCAAGATGAGGCCCCGCAGCGTCTTCCCCCGCCAGGCCGCCAGCATCGCCGGGCGCTCCATGCTCCGCACCCGCACCTTGATGCCGACAGCCCCGAGATAACCCGCCACCGCTTCCGCCATGGCTGTCCATGGGGGAACAGGGGTGATGTCGCCGGCGTCGAAGCCGTTGGGATAGCCGGCTTCCCCGAGCAATTGCCGGGCTTTGCCGGGATCATAAGGATAGGGCTCGAGCGGGAGAGCATAGGGGAAGCGGTGTGGGATGATGCTGCCGGTCAATTTTGAGAACCCCAGCGTCTCCGCCTCGTTGATCGCCTGCCGGTCGATGGCATAGTTAGCGGCCAGGCGAACACGGCGATCGTGCCAGGGCGATTTGGGGTCCCATTTTTCGGTGAAGTCCAACCAGAACGGCGTCGGCGGATAGACCGGGGTCAAGGTGAGCTTAGGATCGCGGCGGATCTCCTCTGCCAGAGGGCCGGGGAACGTATAGCCGATGTCGGCCTCTCCGGTCTTGAGCATGGCCAGGCGTGTCGTCGGCTCCGGCACACTCTTGAATACCAAGCGCTTGACGTGCGGGACCTTGCGCCAGTAGCCTTCATACGCCTCCACCACCAATTCCACCCCAGGGGTATGGCTGACGAAGCGATACGGACCCGCCCCGATCGGATGTTGCTTAAAGCCATCATCGCCGACCTGCTCGACATACTTTTTGGGCACGATCCACCCCGCCCCTGTGGCGGGGGTTCCGAAGAAGATCAAAAAATCGGGCCAGGGCTCACGCAGTCGAAACCGCACCCGGTGCGCATCGACGATCTCCACGGCCTCGATCTTCTCCTTGTAAAGTTTGGCGCCCGCGCCCTTATAGCGCTGGAAGCTGAACACCACATCGGCGGCGGTCAGCGGATCGCCATTGTGAAATGCCACCCCCTCGCGCAACTTGAACTCATACGCCAAGCCATCGGAGCTCTCCGTGTAGGACTCGGCGAGGCTCGGGGTGAGAAGCCCCTGGGGCATAGGCTTGACCAGAGCATCGTGCAGGGCATACAAAAATTTAAACGGGGTGATGATGCCCGTCGTCTCCGCGGGGTCGAAGTAGGTCGGGGCCAGGCTAAAATGCAGGCCCCATGTCATCGTCCCGTCGGGTTTTCCCTGGGCGCTGGCCAGATCGATGCGGCCGCCAAGCGCAAGGCACGCCGTCCAGATCGCGGACAACCACATGAGCCGTGCCAACAGGTTCCTACCTGTGCTCCGTCTCCAGCGCGGCTCGGAGGCGCCGCCGTGTTCGAGAGGCGATCTCATGTGCTCACCTGACCTTTCACCCACATGCGCTGCCAACCGACAGGACGTAGCCTATTGCCCCTTCAGGGTCATATCCTCCCATGGTCCGGTGTAATAGAAGAGGGGGATCTTCCCCAGGCTGGGGTCTTCGACCCGTGACCCCACGCCGCTATGCCAGACCCAGGCGTAGAGCGGCACGAACAGCGCGCGCTCATAGGCCAATCGCTGGATTTCGTGCAGCATGGCTTCCCGCTTCTTGATGTCGGTCTCGACATCCTGCTTGCGAAACAACTCATCGATATCCTGATGGTTCACGTAGGCGTAGGTGCCGGTGCTGACGAAGTAATTCTCGATGCGCGTGACGGCATTGCCGAAACCACCCGCCCCGCACATGCCCATGCCGCGGATCTTCTTTTCTTTCCAGGCGGTGAGCCAGGCGGCGCGTTCCATGGTGCGGATGCGCGAGCGAATGCCCACGGCCGCCCAGTAGTTCGCCACCGCCTCCGTGGGGCTAGAATATTGCACGGTCGTGGTGATTTCGCCGGCGTCGAAGCCATTGGGATAGCCGGCTTCCTTCAGGAGCTGCTTGGCGCGCGCGGGGTCGTACCCATAGGGCTCCACATGCAAAGCGAATTCGAATTCTTTGGGAATGATCGAACCCATCACCGGCGCGGCGCCATAGCTTTCGATGTCGGAGATGGCCTTTTTGTCGATGGCGTAATTGGCCGCTAGCCTCACCCGGACATCGTGCCAGGGCGACTTGGGGTCGGCTTGGTTATAGAGGCAGATCCATTGCACCGATTGCCCGCCCGAGGGGATGAGGCGCAAGCGGGCATCGCGTTTGACCTCCTCGCCGATGGCTCCGACCATGAGATAGGCGATGTCCACTTCGCCATTCTTGAGCTGGGCCAAGCGGGTTGATTCATCGGGCACCACTTTCATGATGATGCGTTTGATGTGGGGCACCTTGCGCCAATAGTCCTCGAAGGCCTCCAAGACGAGTTCGAGGCCCGGTTTATGGCTGACGAACTTATAGGGTCCAGCGCCGATGGGGTGTTCTTTGTACCCATCATCGCCTACCTGCTCGATGTATTTCTTGGGGACGATCCAGGCCGCACCGGAGGCGGGTGTGGCGTAAAACAACAGAAAATCCGGCCAGGGGGCGTGCAGATGGAAGCGGACGCGCTGCGCATCGACGATCTCGACCGCTTTCACCTTGTCCTTCAGCAGCGCGGCGGCGGCCCCTTTGTAGCGCTCGAAGGTGAATTGCACATCCTCAGCGGTGACGGGCTCGCCGTTATGGAACTTGATGCCGGGACGTAGCGTAAATTCGTATACCAGTTTATCGGGGCTCTCGCTGTAAGATTCGGCCAGGCTCGGCGTCATGCGCCCCTCCGGCATCGGTTTGAAGAGCGCGTCGTGCAGGCCATACTGCACCATCTTCGGAGAGATGATGCCGGTATTGAGGCCGGGGTCGAACCAGGCGGGCGCCAGGGTGACATGCATGGCATAGGTCAGTTCTCCTGCAGGCTTATTGGCCGCCATACCCTGGCCGAGTGCCATCGCCATGAGGAAAGCTACGGCGAGCGCGACGCCGCACAACCATCGTCCCGTCATCATGATGTCTCCTGTCCTTGAGGGTCGTCGATCCAGACGTGGAATGGAATGTTGAGGCCGCCGGCCATCGACGCCCCTAACCACCAAGCACCTGGCGCCACATGTCAGGCGGCGTCTCAGCCCTCCCCGGCTGGCCCGTCGGGGAGAGGGTGGCCTCGCGTCAGCAGCTGGGCGTCCCTGAAGAAGCGGCGCACAGAGACCAAAAGCCACGCATGGAACATCCCCTCTAGCCAGCGCGAAGAGGGGAGCACATAACCCGATACCCGACGTAAATGTTGCCGCACTCTACCCAAATGCCCAAACGGTGTCAAGTGGAAATCGCCCGCTAGCCTTGACACTGTCCCAGGGCTGCTGATACCATGAAACGCCAGCCTTGGCCGCCGCTCTGGAAGGTGGCGGAACGTACCTGACTGTAGCCCAGCTGATACCACGAAAGCCGAAGTGCCGCGCGAGGGAGGACCACGTGTATGGTGCAGCCGACCTATGACGACGCGAATCTGCTCCTGCGGTTGTATGAAATCCGCCGCGAGGACAAGATGCGCGCCGCGCGCCATTGGTTTCTCTTCGAGTTCAAACCCGGCGCGTGGAGCACCATCCGCGAGCGCTACTTTACTGGGGAGGAGCACGATAACTACATCCGCATGGTGGGAACATATTGGGACATGGTGTGCGCCTTGGTCAAACAGGGCGTGCTCAATAAGGATTTGTTCTACTCGACCAATAGCGAGCACCTGGCCGTGTGGAACAAGATTAAACCCTGGGTGGAAGAGGCGCGTCAAGAGCGTCAGAATCCCCTATTGTACCGCCATCTGGAGGAGATCGTCGCGGATACGATGCAGTGGCGTAAGCGACAGGCCGAACGATACGCTGAAACCAAGTAGGAGACCATGGGGTCATGGAAGAACGTTATCCCTTTCAGACCATCGAACCCAAGTGGCAGCAACGTTGGGACGAGGAGCGCATCTTTCACGTGCAGGAGCAGGCCGACCGGCCGAAGTTCTACCTCCTCGAAATGCTGCCCTACCCGTCGGGGCGCATCCACATGGGGCATGTGCGCAACTACTCCATCGGCGATGTGCTGGCCCGCTTCCTGCGGATGCGCGGGTATAACGTCCTCCATCCCATGGGCTGGGATGCTTTCGGCTTACCGGCTGAAAACGCTGCGATCGAGCATCGCATCCACCCTGCTGAATGGACCTACGCCAATATCGCCGAGATGAAGGCACAGCTCAAGCGCATGGGCTTCAGCTACGACTGGACGCGTGAGATCGCCAGTTGCGATCCTGACTACTATCGCTGGAATCAGTGGATGTTCCTGCAGATGTGGGAGCGCGGGCTGGCCTATCGCAAGAAGTCGCTGGTCAACTGGTGCAACTCCTGCCTGACGGTGCTGGCGAATGAGCAGGTGGAGGATGGCGTGTGCTGGCGCTGCGGGACGCCGGTCACCCAGAAAGAGTTGGAACAATGGTTCTTACGCATCACCGCCTACGCTGATGAGCTGCTCGAAGGCTGCGACCGCATCGCCGCCGGCTGGCCGGAGCGCGTCCTGACCATGCAACGCCATTGGATCGGCCGTAGCTCGGGCGTGGAGGTGGACTTTCCGGTGATCGATGGCGACGAGCCCATCCGGATCTTCACGACACGCCAGGATACGCTGTACGGGGCGACGTTCGTAGTCCTGGCCCCCGAGCACCCACTGGTCCGCCCCCTGGTGGCCGGGCAGCCCTCGGAAGCTGAGGTCTTGGCCTTTGTGGAACAAACCGGACGCCTGGATCGCCTCACCCGCACGGCGGCCACAGCGGAGAAGCTCGGCGTCTTCACCGGCCGCTACGCTCGTAACCCCCTGACACAGGAAGCGATCCCCATCTGGGTGGCCAACTTCGTCCTGATGGACTATGGCACCGGCGCCATTATGGCGGTCCCCGCCCACGATCAGCGCGACTTCGAATTCGCGCACAAATACGGTCTACCCTTGCGGGTGGTCATTCAACCTCCCGGGCAAACGCTGGAAGCCGACACGTTAGCGGAGGCCTACATCGACGAAGGGACGATGGTGAATTCCGGCCCTTTTACTGGCTTGGCCAGCGCTGAGGGACGGGAAAAAGTCGCCGATTATTTGGAAAAACAAAATCTTGGAAAGAAAACCATAAATTTCCGCATTAAGGATTGGGGTATATCTCGCCAGCGCTATTGGGGAACGCCTATCCCGATGATCCACTGTGCGCGCTGCGGCATCGTCCCTGTGCCCTATGAGGACCTGCCGGTGGTCCTGCCCTTGGACCTGCAATTTGAGTACGGCGCCCGTTCGCCGCTGGCCGAGGCGCCATCGTTTTACGAGGTGTCGTGCCCGCGTTGCGGAGGGCCAGCGCGGCGTGAGACCGACACCATGGATACATTCGTCGATTCCTCCTGGTACTTCGAACGCTACACCTCGCCCCAGGTTTACCAGGCGCCGTTCGATGTGCACGCGGTGGATTATTGGCTGCCGGTCGATCTGTACATCGGCGGCATCGAACATGCCGTGCTGCATCTGCTGTATGCGCGCTTCTGGACCAAGGTGTTGCGCGATCTAGGTCTGGTGAAATACGACGAGCCCTTTAATCGCCTCCTGACCCAGGGCATGGTGTGCAAGGAAACGCTGTGGTGTGAGCAGCATGAGTGGTTGTTCCCAGAGCAAGTGCGGGATGGTCGCTGTCTCGAATGCGGCCGCGCGGTGACGGTGGGGCGTTTAGAGAAGATGTCCAAGTCTAAGCGTAATGTCGTCGACCCCGATGCCATGATCCACAAGTACGGAGCCGATACGACGCGGCTGTTCATTCTGTTCGCTGCGCCCCCAGAACGCGATCTCGATTGGAGCGATCAAGGCGTGGAGGGGTGTTATCGCTTCCTGAACCGGGTGTGGCGCATCGTGCGCCGCATCGTCCTGCGCACCGCCAACGTGCCGCCCGACGTGGCCCAATTGGCAGCCGCCTCTGGCGCCGCTCTAGCTCTGCGTCGCAAGACCCATCAGACCATTCGGAAGGTCACCGAAGACATTCAGGATCGTTTTCACTTCAACACCGCGGTGGCCGCCATCATGGAGCTGATCAACACGTTGTATCAATGCGCCATGGAAGATGAGCCAGATGCCCCGACGCTGCACGCCCTGCACGAGGCAGCTGAGGCCACGGTGTTGTTGTTATCGCCATTCACGCCGCACATCGCCGAAGAATTATGGCAGCGGCTCGGCCATGACCAGAGCATTCTGCGCGAGCCCTGGCCTACCTACGATCCAGCACTGATCCAGGAAGAGGAGATCACGGTCGTGGTGCAGGTGAACGGCCGCGTGCGCAGTCGCCTCACGGTGCCGGCCTCGATCGGTGAGGCTGAGCTCCAACAGATGGCTATCGCTCACGAACGGATCCAAGAATGGCTCGCCGGCAAGACCATTCGCCGCGTCGTGGTAGTGCCTCAAAAGCTCATCAACATTGTGGTCGGCTAAGCACCCTCGCCTTTTCCGCGCATCCCGACTTTTCTGCATCGCGGCGGAAGGGAGTAGCCTGCGGGGCCGGCCTCGACTGTGTGGCTTTGGTGTCGTGTGGAAAAAATCCCCTGGTGCGAGAGGGTGAGGTTGGGCGCGCCACAACGTCTATGCTTGTCAGCCTGCATGAGGAGAAGCGAGGGATGACGCTGACGGCACGGATGCCGCACCTCGGCCTCGTGATCTTCGTGGCTGCCATAGCCGGCTGCGGCTATCAACTCAGCGGCCGGCCCGGCAGCGTGCCCACCAACCTGCGTCAGCTTGCCATCCCCATCTTTGTCAATTCCACCGCCGTCCCCGGCGTCGAGCGCGTCTTTACTGCTGCGGTGCGCGAACGCTTTCTACGGGATGGGCGGGTCAACCTTGCGCCTGATAGTGGCCTGGTCACACGGCTCCAGGGAGAGGTGGCACGCTACCAGTTACACATCTTGGCCAGCAACCGCGACGATCGCGTCCTGGAGTATCGCATCGAAACCGAGCTGCGCGTCACGGTCGTGGACCGTCGCCAGGGCAAGATTCTTCTGCAACAACCGGTGATGGTGACGACGGAGTACGTCATCACGGAGCGCATCATCCCCACGGAGATCGCTCGCGAGCGGGCTTTGCACGCCGCTGCGCAGGATGCCGGCGAACGCTTAGTCAGTCTGCTCTTGGATCGATTTTAGTCGGGGGAGCCGCTGGCGTTGACGGGCAGGAGGGTATGGAACCCCGCGAGCTAGTGCGTCGCCTGAAGCGGAAGGAAATCGCGCCGGTTGTGTTGCTGTGGGGGGACGAGTCGCTGTTAATCGACGAGGCCATCCTGCAGATCGAGGCGGTGGTGGTCGACCCGGCGGCGCGGGACTTCAACCGCGACCTGTTCTATGGCGATGAGGCGGAGGCACAGGCCATCGTCACTGCCGCACAGACGCTGCCGTGGCTGGCGTCGCAGCGATTGGTGGTAGTGCGCCGGGCCGACATGCTGCCGCGCGCCGCCGATTCCCCGCTGATCAACTATTGTAAGCGACCCTCCCCCAGTACCTGTCTTATCTTTACCGCAGCGCGAATTGAGGCCGGCCGGCCGCTCTTCGCCGCCCTGCTCAAGCTCCCATGGGCGGTGCGATTCCGGCGTCTTCTGGCGCGGGAGCTGGCGGCCTGGGTCGAGCAACGGGTGGTGGCGCATGGCTGTCGGATTGCGCCTGAGGCCGTCGCCGCCTTGATTGAAGCCACCGGCAATGACCTGCGATGCCTGGCGAATGAGATCACGAAGCTGGTGAGTTTTGTGGGAGCTGGGCAGGCGATCGACGTTGAGAGCTTGGCGGCCGTGACCGGCGATGTGCGGGAAACATCGGCGTTTGAATTGGCACGTCTCCTGACCAGCGGGGATCTGGCCGGCTCGCTGCGCGCCTGGGAGAAATTTTCCGCCAGCGGGGAGTACCCAGGCTTGGCCCTGGGAGCCATCATGCACCAGGTGCGCCAATTGTGGCGCCTCAAGGTGGCGCAGCGCACGGGCGCGACACCGGAGCGGATCGCAAGCGAGCTGGGTGTCCCAACCTTCCTGGTGCAACGGCTCAGTGCGCAGGCGGCAGACCTCGAACCGGTGCGGCTGCGACAGTGGCTCGAGGCGCTCTTTGAGGCCGATCAACTCCTGAAACGCTCGGGGCTCTCACCGCAGTCAGTCTTCGAGCGCCTGATTCTGTGCTTTTGCCTGGAGAAGGTCGCCGCTCATGCCCCGCGCTGAAGCGCGTGCACTTTACGGCTGAGGGCGGCTTTTTTGCGTGCCGCCTTGTTCGGATGGATGATGCCCTTGCCAGCCGCTTTATCGAAGGCTGACATCGCCTTGCGCAGCATCGTCTCGGCGTGGCTCACATCTTTTTGGTCGACAAAGCGCTCGACATGCTTGGCAAAGGTCTTGAGCGATGATTTCACCGACACGTTGCGCAGATGTCGTTTCTGTTCCTGGCGCATCCGTTTCATCGCTGATTTGTGCCGTCTAGCCATCACCATCCTCCCCAATGGTTGCCCACCACCCCGTTGGCATATGTTCAAGCTCCGTAGGGCCGATGACTTCATTCCCTACTTTCTGCAAAGTTTGAGCAATATACTGAACCAAGCTAGGGGCGTCAAGGTCGATCCCACGGAGTTTGGCGAGACCATCGCCCGCAGGTCTCAAAGTCGTCGTCGCGGCGTTTTATGCATTGCGGGACACCAAGACCCCTGTTAGAATTGGCGTTTATACTATGCTGTTACACCTTGGGCTGAGCGCGCTCCTGATCATTTCCAGGCAGCATGGCGGGCTTGCACTCGCCACCTCACTGGCGGCGTATTTCAACCTGGTGGGGTTGCGCGTGCGGCTACGGCAACATCTGGCGCCGATGCAGGGACGTTCGGTGCTGCATAGTGCGCTCAGGGCGCTGGGTGGCTCGGTGATCATCGCGATGCTCACCGGCCGGTGGGGGGAAGTGGCGCTGCAGATCTCCACCTCGGGGACGCTGCGGGCGCTCGCCCTTGGGAGCATCGTGCTGGAAGGCATCGTCTGTTATAGCGGGCTGATGCTCCTATGGCGTAGCGAGGACGCGATGTTCCCGTTGGAGATGGGCCGACGATGGTGGCGCCGCAGGTGAGGGGAGGGGAGGAGGCGCCGGAAGGCTGGCTGCCGGCATTCGTGCATTATCTGGCGGTCGAGCGCCGGTTGTCGCCTCATACTCAGCAGGCCTATGAGCGCGACGTCCGGGCTTGGATGCAGCTGGCGCAACGTACAGGGCATCGCGACCTCGCCGCCATGTTCAGCCGTCCCACCCTGCTCGAGTTTTTGGCCCAGAGCCGCAACGAAGGGCTGGCGCCGCGGTCACTGGCGCGGCGGATGGCAGGGCTGCGGGCTTTTTGCCGATTTCTCCGCCAGCATGGGGTACTGGCCGTCGATCCTATTCTGGACGTGCAGACGCCGCATCCGCCGCTCCCGCTGCCACGCTTTCTCACCGTGGATGAGGTCGATCGTTTGCTCAGGCAGCCGCGCCTAGACACGCCCCGCGGCATCCGCGACGCGGCGATGCTGGAAGTGCTCTACGCCACCGGCCTGCGGGTTTCGGAGTTGGTCACGCTACCGCTGAGCGCCCTGCACCTCCAGGAGGGTTGGATCAAAGTGCGCGGCAAGGGAGGCAAGGAGCGCTTGGTGCCGCTTGGAGAGCAGGCGGTCGAGCGCTTGCAGGCCTATCTGACTGGCCCGCGGCAAGCCTTGATGCGTGGCAGACGGTCGCCTCAGGTCTTCGTCACCGGTCATGGCCGCGCGATGACCCGCCAGGGTTTCTGGAAACTCCTACGCGGTTATGCCCGGCAGGCGGGGGTTACCACGGCGCTATCGCCGCACACGCTACGCCATTCCTTCGCCACCCATCTTCTCGAGCGGGGAGCAGACCTGCGCTCAGTACAACAGATGCTCGGCCATAGCGATATCTCCACCACACAACTCTATACCCATGTGCTGGAAGAACGGCTGCGGTCGGCCTACCAACGCTACCACCCACGCGCCTGATGATGGAGGTTCTCCGTGTTATTCCCGCGACCAGCCAGCGCATCACCCGAGGAATTCCCGCGCCATCCGCTCTCCGATATGCTTGAGGGGCTGACGTTTCCAACGCAGCGCTCTGACGCCATCGCCCGTCTCCGTCAATTCGTACGGGATGAGAGGGACCGCTTGCACCAAGCGCACCTGGCAGGCGCCAGCGGCATCGCCATCGCTCGCCAACTGACCGGCGTGGTCGATCAGGTGATCGCCGAGAGTTACCGTTTCCTGTGGGATAGCCCGCTCTTCGTCCGCGGTCAGCATCGACCACGGGTCGGTATCGTGGCCGTCGGTGGGTATGGCAGGGGCGATTTGAATCCGCTGTCCGATATTGATATCGTGGTGTTGCATGTGCCGCAGGCCGATGCGCTCAGTGAGCAGCTGATGATCCAGTTGACGCTTTTTCTTACCGATGCTCGCCTTGACGTGCATTACAGCAACCGGTCCATTGCCAATTGCATTCAGATGGCGCGGCGGGATCTGGCTACGAAAACCTCGTTCATCGAAGCCCGCCCGCTGGTGGGAGATCCCACCCTCCTGGCGCAATTCTCCCGCACGGTCCAGCGTGAGTTGTTGGGAAAGGGGGTCAATCAGTTTATTCGAGCGAAGGCGGAAGAGCGGGAACGACGGCACGCCCGTTACTATGGCACCGTCAGCGTCCTGGAGCCGAATGTCAAGGAGAGCCCAGGAGGTTTACGCGACTATCATCTGGCGCTGTGGGTGGGTGCCGCACGCTTCGGGGCGCGATCGTTGGAAGCCCTGGACGCGGCTGGCGTCGTCACGCCAGCCGAGCGGCAGGTCGTAGCCGCGGCCTATGACTTTCTGCTGCGGGTACGCACCGATTTACATTTTGCGCAGCCGTGGAAAAACGACGTGTTGGCGGTCGAGGTGCAGCAAGATACGGCCTTACACCTTGGCTATGGTGCAGGGGATGCTCCGTTAACGGTTGAGCCCTTCATGCGGGAGTATTATCAGCACGCCCATGAGATCTATCGCTTTTGTGCAGGCGTGCTCAATCGTTGTCGCCCACACGAGCGAGGGCTTGGAAAGGTGCTGGAATATATGTCACGCAAAGATTTAGAACATGGATTGACCGTCAGCCGTGGAGAGATCACTCTGAGGGAGCGCGGCAAGAATCCGTTCCAGGAACATCCCGCCCTGCTCTTAGAGGTCTTCGCCCAGGCCCAACAGCTCGGGGTTGGCCTCAGTGAAGATCTGAAGGCCTTGATCCGCGCCAATCTCGGGGCCATCGATGACGCTTTTCGGGCGGATCGGCACCACAGTCGACGCTTCCTCGATCTTCTCAAACATCGTCACGCCGCGAGAACTCTGCGCTTGATGCATGAAGTCGGATTGCTGAACGTCTACCTCCCCGAATTCGCCCAAATCACCGGCCTCGTCCATCATGACCTCTATCACAAGTATACCGTCGATGAACACACCCTGCGCGCGGTGGAATATCTCGACGAACTCCCGGACACCCCCGAGAAAGAGTTGCGCGAATTCGCCAAGCTCTTCCAGAGCATCCCCAATCCCGAAGTGCTCCGGCTGGCGCTGCTCTACCACGATGTGGGCAAAACCAAAGGCATCGATCACGTCGAGGAAAGCGCCGACCTATTCCGGGCTGCCGCCCCACGCCTGGGCCTCAGCGACAAGAACGCCGATCAAGTGGAGCTTTTAGTCCGGCATCATCTGCTGATGAACCATCTGGCCCAACGCCGCGACATCACCGATCCTAAAATCATCGCCGACTTCGCCGAGACGGTGCGTAATATCGAGAACCTCAAGATGCTCTGTGTATTGACGTACGCCGATACACGGGCGGTGGGACCCGACATCTGGACCGTGTGGAAAGGGGCGCTCCTGTGGGAATTGTATATGCGGACCTATCAATACTTTACCCGCGACGAGGAAGTGGTCATTACAGGGGAGGCGCTCATCGAGCAGGTGAAGGCGGAGGTGATGGCGGGGTTGTCTGGACGGCTCCCGGAGAGCGACGTCGATGAGTTCTTTCGAGCGATGCCCTATAAATACGTTGTGTCGACCCCAGCGGAGACGATCATCCAGCATGTGCAACTGGTGGCGGGATTGCAAGACCGCAAATTAGCCACGAAACATACACACCATTTGGACGTCGGCTTCTCCGAGCTGATGATCTGCACGCCCAGCAAGGCCGGCAATTTCGCCAAAATCGCCGGCACGCTGGCGGCCAACAAGATTAACATCCTCGGCGCGCAGATCTATACCCGGAACGATGGGTTGGCGCTCGATACGCTGCAAATCGAGAGTTTGGAGAGGAGGCCGTTACTGGATGAACGGCTCTGGCAACGCCTCAACGAAGAGCTCTACGCGGTATTGGTCGAGGGCCGAGACGTGCCCTACCGGCCGGCGCGCACGCTTCAGACCAAGAAAGAACGGGCCATTCCAGTGCCCACCGTGATCGAGGTGAACAATCGCATCTCCGATATGTACACCGTCATCGATGTCACGACGCAGGACCGCCTGGGTTTACTGTACCTCATCACCACCACGCTCTTTGAATTAGGCATCAACATCCATCTGGCGAAAGTTTCCACCGAGGCGACGCGAGCCATCGATGTCTTCTATGTGACCGATCTGACGGGCGAGAAGATTCTCGACGAACAGGCGATCGATGTGATACAAATCCGGTTGCAAGAGGTGTTAACCACAGAGGAACGCTGAGGCATGGAGGCCAGCCAGTAAGGCGCATGGCGATTGACAGAGCTGCGGTGTGGGGCGACCGTTCTGGGAGTACCGCATGGGGTTATGGCGATTGCCGTGGAGATTTGTTTTGTGATATGTTTATTTGTGATAAGATTATAGACGCAACGTTGATACGCTCTCACGGGCATCAATCCTAAAGCCTAAAGGGGCACTTCCGCCCATGCATTGCCCTCGCTCATTGACGGGTTCTGGTTAACTAAGGGGATGTACGCGCCTGGGAGGCCAGACTCCATGGAGGTGTGTGAAAAAGATTGGCCGAGACCCTGATAAAAGAGATCCAGCTTACGGATGCCCATCAACTTCCTCAAATCTTCGGTATCAACGATGCCCATCTCCGGCTCATCGGTAGAGGACTTCACGTCAATTTGCAAGCGCGTCAGCATGGCTTGAGCATCCAAGGTGATGCGCAGGCCGTCCACAAAGCCGAACAGCTCCTGCAGGAGTTATGCGAACTCATGGCCGGTGGCTATACCATTGATTCGCATGATCTGCGTCTGATGCTCCGTCTGTATGAAACCTCCCCCCATCCTGATATTCGCCGCATCTTTGCCGATCGGATTCCCGTGCCCTCACGACGCCGCTACGTGTCCCCCAAGACCGAAGGACAGAAGCAGTACGTGGATGCCATCCGCCATCACGACATCGTCTTCGCCATCGGGCCAGCCGGCACCGGGAAAACGTACCTCGCGATGGCCATGGCCGTGTCGAGTTTATTCAGCAAGGAGATCGAACGCATCATCCTGGCCCGTCCCGCCGTCGAAGCCGGTGAACGCCTCGGCTTTTTACCCGGCGACCTCCATGAAAAGGTCAATCCGTATCTGCGGCCGTTGTACGATGCGCTCTATGATACCATGGAATTCGAACGCGCCCAGAAGATGATGGAGCGGGGTACGATCGAGATCGCGCCGTTGGCGTATATGCGTGGTCGGACCCTCAACGACTCGTTCATCATTTTGGATGAAGCGCAAAATACGACATCCGAGCAAATGAAGATGTTCCTCACGCGCTTAGGCTTTAACTCGAAAGCGGTCATCACCGGAGATATCACCCAAGTGGACCTTGCGCCGGGAAAGGTATCTGGGCTAGTCGAGGTGCAGGACGTGCTGCGGAATGTGGAAGGCATTCGCTTCGTGTACTTCAGTGAACGGGATGTCGTCCGCCATGAACTGGTTCAGCAGATCATTCGCGCCTACGAAAGCTACCAAGTGAAGGCTGACCGTCGTGGCGAGGGCCATGGAGGGGGAGCGCAGTCCAATGGAACGGGAACGTAAGGGACGCACGCGACCGGAGCGCGGCGTACGGCCGTTCTTGATGAATCTCGGGTTGGTCCGCGTCGCGAAGACAGGAGAGGTCAAGATCGCCTGGCGCGAGATCGGCATCACTAGCTTACTGGTGGCGTTGCTCACCGTGCTTCTCTTGCCCCGGTGGCAACTCCAAACGCCCACCTTGGCGGTGGGCGACGTTGCTCCCGCCGACATCAAAGCCCATACCGATTTCCTCATCGAAGACGAGGTCTCCACCCAACAGAAGCGACGTGAGGTCGAGGAGCGTGTCCCGCCGGTCTACGACTACGATCCGCAAGTGCTCAACGCCATCGAACAGCGTCTGGCCCAGGCGATGCGCATCATTGAAACCGCGTACCAGATGCGGCCGCCGGAGTTGACAGGCACCCTAGTCGATAGCCCCGCCACAACGCTTTCACCTGAAGACGCCGCACGGGTCATAGGGCTCGAAGGCTTCACAGTGGCGGTCAACCGAGAGGTCATCGCCGGCAGTCCGCTCTTTCGGGAACGGGAGCGGGCATTCCAACGGGCCCTTGGCGTGGACCTTTCCGAAGACACGCTGAACGCTCTCCGGCGTTTGCACTACGATTCGTACCTGCGCGACGGGGTCATGCAGGTCATTTCAGGGGTGATGCGGCGTGGCATCATCAGCAGTAAAGATCTCTTCTCGGATCCGCGGCGGCAGGGCATCGTGCTCCGCGACCTCCAATCGAATCGCGAGCGAGCGATCGCAGACAGCGCTGCTGTGTTCGATTTGAACGAGGCCACTGAGGCGGTGGTCACGGCAGCGCGGACGCTCAACGCCACCCATGCGCCCGCCATGCAGCCGGTCATCGCCGAGGTGGCCCGCCGGCTCTTGCAACCCAATATCACCTTTAACGCTCAAGAGACCGAGGCGCGCAAGCGCCGCGCGCTTGAGGCCGTCAAACCGGTCTATTTCCAGGTGAAGCGGGGGGAAATGCTCATCCGCGAAGGCGAGCGTGTGCGTGAGGAACACATCCCTCGACTCAAGGCTCTTGCCGCCGAGAAGCGTAGTGCTGATCCGTTCTCGTCGGTGGGGGGCACGGCCATTTTCGCCACCCTGGTCGTGGGATTTGGCTTACTCTATTTGCGGCACTTACAACCCAAAATCATGTGGGATTCTCAAGCCCTCCTGCTTCTGGCTGTCCTGCTGGTGGGTAATCTATTGGCCATCCGCGCCTTCATGATCGTGGCCCATGCGTGGGTGGAGAGTTTCCCGGTCGTTGAGGAAGGCATTATCACCTATGCGTTGCCGCTGGCCGCTGGTGGGATCCTGGTAGCGATCTTTTTCGACTTCCAAGTGGGGATTTTGTTTTCCATCATGACCAGCCTGTTGACCGGCGTGTTGCTGCGGGACAACTTGGCCATAGCGGTCCTGGCCCTGGTCGGCAACTTGGTGGCGACCTTCCGCGTGGACCAATATCGACAACGCTCCTCGATCCTGTTGACCGGCCTGTATATCGGCGCGGCGAACGTGCTGACGCTCATGGCGTTTGGCCTGATGAGTGCCAACATGCTCACCTGGCAGCGGGCCTATGAGGCTCTCTTCGGTCTGCTCGGCGGGCTCTTGGCAGCGGTTGTGGTGTCCGCGATCTTGCCGCTATTGGAATCGATTTTCAAGTTTACCACCGATATCAAGCTGTTGGAGCTCGCCAGCCTGAACCATCCCCTCTTGCGCCAATTGGTCGTGCATGCGCCAGGGACGTATCACCACAGCATGCTGGTCGGCACCTTGGCCGAGGCCGCGGCGGAGGCCATCGGCGCCAATGCCTTGATCGCCCGGGTGGGGAGCTACTACCACGACATCGGCAAAATGCTGACGCCGGAATACTTCGTGGAAAATCAAATGGGACGGGAGAATAAACATGATCGGCTGTCTCCCAGCATGAGCGCCTTGATCATCACCGCCCATGTCAAAGACGGCATCAAACTCGCGAAAGAGTACAAACTGCCGCAGCGCATCATCGACATCATCCCGCAGCATCACGGCACCAATCTCATCACCTATTTTTACAATAAGGCCAAGGAGACCGAAGACCCTGCCGTGCAGCAGGTCCAGGAGGCGGATTACCGCTATCCTGGTCCCAAGCCGCAGACACGGGAGGCGGCCATCGTTATGCTGGCCGATAAGGTCGAAGCCGCCTCGCGTGTGCTTACCGATCCCACCTCACAGCGCATCAAAAGCCTCGTCCAGCGTGTGATCAATAGCGTCTTCATGGATGGCCAACTGGATGAGTGCGATCTGACCCTGCGCGATTTGCAGCGGATCCACGATGCTTTCGTCCGGACTCTGATCGCCATCTATCATCACCGTATCGAATATCCTACTGTCGAATCGGCAGAGATGCGACGACGTAACCGTGGCACAAATGGCCCTCAGCTTCCGGAATCAGCAAAAGATCATCCCGATCGACACGCGGACGCTCAGAAAGACGCAGCAGAGGTTGCTCGCGGCTCTCGACTGCCGGAACTGTGAGCTGAGCGTGCGCATTGTCGATGACGCGCATATCCGGCGGCTCAATGCGCAGTATCGCGGCATCGACCGGCCGACCGATGTGCTGGCCTTTCCCATGCGAGAGGGGGCCTTTGCCCATCTCCATCCACAGCTGCTGGGGGATATCGTCATTTCCGCTGAGACTGCCCAGCGCCAGGCCCATGCTCGCCGCCACTCTCTGACCGCAGAGTTGACGCACCTTCTCATCCATGGTACCTTGCATTTGCTCGGCTATGACCACGAAATCTCCCCCGTCGATGCCCGGTTGATGCGCGCGAAAGAGCGTGACCTATGGAGGCTGGTAGCCCCCATGGTCATGGTGTCCGCCGAGCGCCAGTCTCCAGCGCCGCAACGACAGCCGTCAACACCAGGCCGCCAGTCCGAGCCGTAATCGAGGCCTCCCCGACCAGACATGCGATCGGCAATCCGTTCCTATCAGGAGTAGGCCGGAGGATCTATGGCACTAGTGGCGTTTATCCTTGGGGCGATCGTCTGGATTTTGGTCTTGCTCCTTGCCTTGGAGAACACAGAGTCGGTCACTTTGCGCTTCTTATTCACCTGGCAGACCCCGCCGATCTCGTTGCTCTCTGTGATCATGGCTTCAGTGGGCGTAGGCTTCGTCATCGCCGGGTTATTCGGCTTGGCCGCCTACGCACGCGGACGCCGAACTATCCACCACCAGCGTCGCCAGATCGCCGACTTGCAGGCTGAATTACACCGACTGCGGATGCTGCCTCTCGACACTCCGCTCGGCGATCGTGAGGCCATGCACCAGGCCAAACCCGACGTGCCCGCGAGTGAGTTGTCACCGCCATGAACGCGTGGTGGGCTATGGCACGCGAGTTGACCTCTCCGTTCACCCTCGGATTGATCGCCTTCTGTGTGGCGGGCGCTCTTCTCTATGCGTCGCGGCGCCGTCGCTGGGCCCGAGCGTCACGGCCATCGAGCTCCCCTTTCCCGCCCCTGGCTGATCCATTCGCCCGGGGCTTCGATTTGCTCCTGGACAGCCGCTGGCCAGAAGCCATCGCGCTGCTGAAGGAGACGGTGCGCAAGGACCCCGACCGGGTACTGGAATATCTTGAATTGGGCAAGTTGTTTCGGCGTCGTGACGACCCGAGGCGTGCGGCACGCCTCTTCGAACAAGTGCTAGTCCGACAGGAACTCGGCCGTGACGAGCGCGTCATGGCGCTGTATGAGCTGGGTTTGAGCTACCATGCCATGGGTTTGCCCGAGCACGCCGTGAAGACGCTGGAACAAGGACTGCAGCTCATGCCCGCTCATAGCGAGGCACGGCGTGAGCTGCGGCGCATCTATGAAGAGATGGGCCAGTGGGGCAAGGCCGTAGCGGTCGAGCGAGTGCGGCTCAAACGGGGAGAAGCGACCAACGCCCAAACGCTGGCGGCGCTGCGTACGCAGCAAGCCAAAGTCGCCTGCGCCGCCGGCAAACTCCGCGACAGCACGGCTCACCTTCGCGCCGCGCTCGCCCTCGACCCTGACTGCACGGAGGCAATGCTCGTGCTCGGTCGCTTGCTCTTACGTCAGGGAAAACCGCGACGGGCGTTGCGGGTCTGGAATAGCCTCATGCAGCGGCGGCCGGAGTTCCTCTACCTGACGTTTCGGGATATGCAAACGGCGTTTCGAGCAGTGAAGAGCGATGTCGAGTGGGAAAGCTTCTTGCGGCGCTTCATCGAGCGCTATCCGCATGATCCGACGGGGCAATTGGCCCTCGCGGAATGGCATGAGACCCATGGGCGGGCCAGCGATGCCGTCGCTTGCCTGCAGCGGGCTCTTGAAGTTGATCCCTTGTGTCGTGAAGCCCATCTGGCCCTGCTCGCCCTGTACCGTGAGCAAGACATGGCGAGCGATGTCCTCACCGCCTATGAACGCCTCGTCCAGAGCGCGACGTGGTTGTCTTGTGCGCGCTTCCGCTGCCGCGCTTGCGGCTATCGCAGTGATGATCCCTTCTGGAAGTGCCCAGCGTGTGCCGTCTGGACCACACCATACCGCGTGATGCCGCCCCCCAGCAGCGTCGCGCTCACGGCCGGCGACGTCGGCCCATCTCGCAGCGCCGCTAGCCCAGACGCGGTGCCGGTTGTCGTGGCGCGTCCTGCACCGGCCGAATCGCAGTCGGAAAGCTAAACAGGAGCACAGCGCATGGCGGCTGACACGCCGATGATGCAGCAATATCGCCGTTTGAAGCAACAGTATCCCGACGCCATCTTGCTGTTTCGGATGGGCGATTTCTATGAGATGTTCGGCGATGATGCCTGCAAAGCCGCTCCCATCCTCGATATCGCGTTGACCACCCGCGATAAATCCCATGCTGACCCCGTGCCGATGTGTGGCGTTCCCTACCACGCCGTCGACACCTATATCGATCGCCTCCTCAAGTGCGGCCTCATGGTGGCGATCTGCGAGCAACTGGAAGATCCTAAAGCTGCGAAGGGCCTGGTCAAGCGCGATGTGGTACGGGTGGTGACGCCTGGCGCTGTCGTCCACCCTACCGCCCTGATCGGCAACGAGAACAATTTTCTCGTGGGGCTTTGTGGGGGAGGAGAGCGCTTCGGCCTGGCCGTCGTCGACGTCTCCACCGGCGAATTCAAGCTGACGGAGATCGAAGGCCCGCAGGCCAATCGACGCGTCGCCGATGAACTGCAGCGGCTCATGCCCCGCGAACTGCTTGTGCCGGCCGCGTGGGAGACTGAACCCCCGGCGTTACCGGGCATCGACGTCCCCCCCTGGAAGGTGACACCACGTGAGGATTGGCGTTTCGACGCCGAGCTGGCCTATCGGCGTTTGACTCGACATTTTGGCACCAGTTCCCTCGAAGGGTATGGCTGCGAGGGCGCGACCCTGGCGATCACGGCGGCCGGGGGGGTGTTAGAGTATCTGCAAGAGACCCAGCGTGTGGCGCTGACCCATATCCAGGGCTTATCCCGCTACTACCTGAGCGATTTCATGGCGCTGGATGCTACGACGCAGCGTCACCTCGAATTGGTGCGCACCGCGGTCGAGGAGACACGCGAGGGTACGCTACTGGAACTGCTCGATCACACCATCACCGCGATGGGAGGGCGCTTGCTGCGGCGCTGGGTATTAGAGCCACTCGTGCAAGTAGCCGCCATTCGCCACCGGCAGGCAGCGGTGGCGACGCTGCTTGAAGCTTGGATGGTGCGCGATGAGGTGAGATCCTTCCTCAAGGACATCGCCGACATTGAGCGCATCACCAGTCGGGTCAACTTGGGCACCGCCTCGCCGCGCGACTTGTGGGCGCTGAAACAATCGCTGCAGACTTTACCGCATCTGTATCAAGTCCTCGCCACGCTGGATGCACCGGCTCTGCACCCATATCTGGCCGACTGGGATCCATTGACCGATGTGTATGAATGCCTTGACCGCGCGCTGGCGGAAGAGGCGTCGCATGCCACGCAAGTAGGGGATTTCTTCCGGCCAGGCCATCATGCCGAGCTCGACGAATTGCGCCGGCTGCGGACCGACAGCAAGGATGTTCTCGCCTGCCTGGAGACCGAAGAGCGGGAGCGCACCGGTATCTCCAGCCTGCGGTTGCACTACAACCGTGTGTTTGGCTATTACTTCGAAGTGCCCAAGCGCGTTCTCCATCTGGTTCCCTCCGATTATGAGCGTCGTCAAACCCTCGCCAATGCCGAACGCTTCGTAACCCCCGCCTTAAAGATCCATGAGGCGCGCATCCTCGGGGCAGAGGAGCGTATCGCCGCGTTGACGCAGGCCCTGTTTCAGGAGCTGCAAAGCGCCGTAGCCCGCGAAACACGTCGTCTGCAGGCGGTGGCCCGGGCCATTGCAGCGCTGGACGTGCTGGCCAACTTCGCCACCGTCGCCCACGCATACGGCTATGTGCGTCCAGAGGTGGATGAGGGGGACGTCATCGACATCAAAGGCGGCCGGCATCCGATTCTGGAGCGAGTAGGGGAGGGGAAGAGCTTCGTCCCTAATGATACGTATCTGGACGACGCTACACAGCGCGTCCTGGTCCTCACCGGCCCCAATATGGCCGGGAAATCCACGTACCTCCGTCAGGTAGCCTTGGTGGTCTTGTTGGCGCAGATCGGTAGCTTCGTGCCGGCGGAGCGCGCCCGCATCGGGGTGGTCGATCGGATCTTCACGCGCATCGGTGCTCAGGATCACTTGCAGCGGGGACATAGCACCTTCATGGTGGAAATGCACGAGACCGCCAATATCCTGCACAACGCGACAGCCCGGAGCCTGCTCATCCTGGATGAGATCGGACGTGGAACCAGCACTTTCGACGGCCTGAGCATTGCCTGGGCGGTCATCGAGCACATCACCACCGCCATCCGGGCTCGGACGCTCTGCGCCACGCACTATCACGAGCTTGCTGAACTGGAGCTCTGGCATCCCGAGGTGAAGAACTATCATGTGGCGGTGCAGGATACGCCAGAGGGCATCGCCTTCTTACGCGTGGTGCTGCCGGGCAGTATGAATCGCAGCTATGGCATTCAGGTCGCCCGTTTAGCGGGACTACCACAGGTGGTAGTGAGCCGCGCCAACCAGGTCCTCGAGCAGCTCACTCAACATGGCAGTACCCCGGCCCGTGGTAAACGGCGTCGCGCCATGATGGTGAGGTCGAATCCGCCTGAGCAGTTATCGTTGTTCGGAGCGTCGACGCATCCTATTTTGGAAGAACTGCACCGGTTAGACCTGACACGTCTGACGCCGCTCGAGGCCCTGACCACGCTACACCGTTGGCAGGAAGCACTACGCCAAAACAGTGCTGAGCGATGAGTGCTGAGAAACAGCCAGGAATACCCTCACCGAGGACTCAGCACTCAGGACTCAGTACTCAGCCCTCAATGAAGGAGGCAAGGATGAAGGTTCTTGTGACAGGAGGTGCGGGGTTCATTGGATCCCATATAACCGAGCGTCTCATCGAGGCCGGCGTCGAGGTCGTCGTGCTGGACAATCTATCGTCCGGGAAACGCGACTCGGTGCATCCCCGCGCCCGCTTCTACCAGGCGGATATCGCTAGCGATCGCATACGCGACATCTTCGAGCGCGAGCGCTTCGATTGTCTCGATCACCATGCGGCGCAAATGAATGTCCGCCGTTCCGTCGACGATCCGGTCTTCGACGCGCGCGTCAATATTCTCGGCTCGCTGAATCTCTTACAAGCGGCCGTAGCCACCGGCGTGAAGAAAGTGGTATTCGCCTCAACCGGCGGTGCCATCTACGGTGAGCAGCTCAGCTTTCCCGCCGATGAAACGCATCAGACCAACCCGATGAGTCCCTATGGCGTCGCCAAGCTGGCGGTGGAAAAGTACCTGGCCTTTTACGAGGCGGTCTATGGCCTACCTTATGTGGCGTTGCGGTATGCCAACGTCTATGGGCCACGCCAAGACCCCCATGGAGAAGCGGGTGTCGTGGCGATTTTCAGCGAACGGCTGTTACGCGCCGAGCCGGCCGTGATTAACGGCGATGGCGAGCAAACCCGCGACTTCATCTACGTCGATGATGTCGTACGCGCCAATGTGCTGGCGGTCACCACCGACCTCCACGGGATCTATAACGTCGGCACCGGCCTGGAAACCTCGGTGAACACCCTCTACGCCATGCTGGCCAAACATGCCAACGCCGCTCTCACTGCCCATCATGGGCCGCCGAAAGCTGGAGAACAACGCCGCAGCGTGCTCGACTGTCGTCGACTGCAAATGGCTACCGCCTGGCGCCCCGAGGTCTGCCTTGACGAGGGCTTACGCCGCACCATCGCTTACTTCGCCGCACGTTTGGAAGGGCGAAAATCCACTTGATTTGCCGTAGGGCTTTCGGTATGTTACACGCCAGTCGCCAAGTCTGGCCCATCGGTCACGAGGCTCCATCCCCCCACGTCGGTGGCCCAGCGGCGAGGGGCCATAGGGGGTGTGGATGTGCACGAGGATGTCCGGTGGTATAACGCGAGGAGTTCCGAGTCGAGACGCTGCGCCAAGGAGTGAGAGACAGCCAAGCGAGCACCGACAAACGCATGGCACCACCTACGCCAATCCGGCATCGATCGAGGTTTGGGAGGGCGGAGTGGCGATGATTCGAATCCTTCTCCTGCGCTATGCCGGCGTCCTTCTCCTCTCCGTCATGCTGATTCCCGCCGCCTGGGGGCAGCAACGACCCGTCCTCTACGATATTACCCTGACGCATACCGACCATGAGGTGTTGCTCTACTCCAGCTTGCGAGGGGCTTTCCGTGCAGAGATCCTCGAAGCCATCGAGAGCGGCATCCCCATGACCATCACCTTTTATATGAAGCTCTACCGCAAACGCGGCCTATGGTTCGACGAAGAGATCCTGTCGAAAACGATCCAGCATATCGTCAAATACGATGCCTTGAAGAACGAGTACCGAGTCAGCGAGATCAACGGACTTTTTTCGAACATCAAGGTGACCAAACACCGACCTACGATGGTCCAATGGATGAGCGAAATCGAAGGTCAACCTCTCATTCCGTTCCATCTGCTGCAACCGGGGGAAGCGTATTATGTGAAGGTCATGGCCGACTTAAAGGCGGTGAAGTCGCCCTTTCCGCTCAGCCATATTCCCTTTCTTGCCAGCCTTTGGGATGCAGGCACTTCCTGGACTGCATCGAGCCCCTTCAGGATCGATCCCCCTTCGCCACAGCGCTGAACGGGTGAGGAGTTGGCCCATCGTCAGCAGCCGATCGCTAGCCGTTCGCATCTCTAAGGAACGTTCCGATGAACCAGGCACCTGATCAGCCGCCCGCCGAGTCGGCGGCCCCGTCTCCCGAGGAACAACATCGCCGACGCGTCCGGAACTTCTGGATCTTCCTGGGAGTGGCCTGTGTCTTCACCGCCTTGACCGCCGCCGAACTGTATGTGCAGGGACTGCAACGGGCTTTGCCCCTGGCCAATAACATCTCCATCTTCGCCATCGTCAATTTGAACGTCATCCTGCTCCTGGCACTGATCCTGTTAGTGCTGCGCCATCTGGTGAAGCTCTATTACGAACGGCGTGGCAATATCATCGGCGCACGGTTCCGCACCAAATTGGTGACGGCATTCCTCGCGCTCTCGTTGATTCCGTGTATTCTCTTGGTCATCGTTGCCAGTGGATTGATCACTAAGAGCATCGACCATTGGTTCAACCTCAGCGTCGAGCGCTCGCTCGAGGATTCGCTCGAGGTGGCCCGTAACTATTATCGCCTGTTGGAGCGGGATACCATCCACTTCGGCGAGGCCATCGGTACAGCGTTACTTGAGCGTCAACTTCTACAGCGTCAGCGCACGCATGCTCTGGTCAAATTCCTGGAAGAAAAACGGCGAGAATATCGTCTGAGCGCCATTCAAGCGTTCGATGCCGACCTGCAGGAAATCGGTAGGGCGAGCGGCGGGCCACCAGGGGATCGCCGTCTGATCACTGGCGCCGATATCCGGGCGAAGATGCCCAACATCGTCGGCACGGAAATCCACTCCGTCGGCAAGGGGGAGGTCGTCCTCGGCATCAGGCCCCTCCAAGCTCAGAGCGGCGGCCCCATATTGGCCTGGCTCGTGCTCACGCATTACGTCCCGGAGAGCTTGGTGGCGAAGATGGACGACATCACCGCCGCGTTCGAAGAATATAAGCAGCTCAAGATCCTCAAAGCCCCGGTGAAGACGAACTATATCATCACCCTCCTGATGGTAGCGCTGTTGGTGATCTTCTCGGCGATCTGGTTCGGCCTTTACTTGGCGAAAGGGATCACCGTGCCCATCCAGCACCTGGTCGAAGGGACGCGGGCGGTGGCCGACGGCAATCTGGATTACCGTGTGCATGCCACTAGCGACGATGAAATCGGTTGGCTGGTGCGCTCCTTCAACCAGATGACCGAAGATCTCCGCACCAGCAAGATGGCCCTCGAAAAGGCCAATGAGGAACTCATCGCCAACAACCGTGAGCTGGAGGCACGCCGGAGCTACATGGAGACCGTGCTCGAAAGCGTGGCGGCAGGGGTCATTTCCCTCGATAAGCACGGGCGTGTGTCGACGATCAATCGTTCGGCCCAAGCGATGCTCGGCGTCGATGCTCAAGCGATGCGGGGGCGTCCCTATCGCCACGTGTTCAGCGCCGCCCATCTGGATTCGTTCCGCGCCCTCATCAAACGGATGGCGAGCAGCCGCCGCGAAAGCATTGCCGATCAGGTGCAGCTACTGGTCGGCGGACGGATGCTCACCTTGCTGGTGAACATCGCCCTCTTGCGCGATAGCCATGGGCGCTATCTGGGGATGGTGCTGGTCTTCGATGACCTCACCGAGCTGATCCGTGTGCAAAAACTGGCGGCCTGGCGTGATGTCGCCCAGGGCATCGCCCATGAGATCAAAAATCCTCTGACGCCTATTCAGCTCTCGGCCCAGCGCCTGCGGCGCAAATATCACGAGGGCGCTGGGGATTTCACCGAAGTCTTCGACGAATGCACGAGCACCATTGTCACCCAGGTCGAAGCGTTGAAGGGATTGCTTGATGAGTTCTCGAAATTCGCGCGTATGCCCGAGTCGAACCCAGCTCCCACCGACTTGGCCCAACTCCTGGAGGAAGTGCTCCATTTGTATCGCGGCGTGCATCGCGATATCGAGATCACGTTCTCGTGCGACCTGGCGATCACCAAGGTCAACCTCGATGGTGAGCAAATGAAGCGGGCCCTGATTAATCTGATCGAAAATGCCATCGAAGCCATGGAGGGCAAAGGGCGGCTGGACATCGTGGCAAGCCTCGACGCCAGCCACCAGCGGGTGTGTATCGAGGTGCGCGACACCGGCGTCGGCATCCCTCCCCAACGGCGCGACAAGCTCTTCTTGCCGTACTTCACCACGAAAAAAGGGGGATCGGGGTTAGGCTTGGCGATCGTCCACCGCATCGTCGCCGATCATAATGGGCGTATCTCCGCCCGTGATAACCTCCCCCGTGGCAGCATCTTCACCATTGAGCTCCCTGTCGCATAAGGCTAGAGTATTGAGGACGAGCTGGTGAGGGCTGAGGAAAGCGTTCCTTTGAGCCAACCTACGGGCCTCATCGCGCGATCTTATTCGGAGGAGTCGAGGTACATGGCAAAGGGGCATATCCTGATTGTGGATGACGAGCCCAGCATTTTACGGTCGCTCACGGGGATCCTAGGCGACGAAGACTTTCAGGTGGCGCATGCCACAGACGGCGAAACGGCACTCCAGCTGGTCCGGGAGTACCCTTATGATCTGGTCTTGCTCGACATCTGGATGCCAGGTCTGGATGGCATCCAGACGCTGCAGCGGCTTCGGGCTCTCAAGCCCGGGGTCTGTGTGATCGTGATGTCTGGACACGGCAACATCGAGACCGCCGTAAAGGCCACCAAGCTGGGAGCTTTTGACTATCTGGAAAAGCCGTTGTCGCTCGATAGCGTCTTGAACGCGGTCAACGCCGCCTTTGATCATATCTGGCAAACCCGCCAACACCATTGGGTGGAAACGGTCCAGGTGGCGGCCGAACCGCTCATCGGGGTAAGTCGCGCCCAGCAAGAGCTGCGCGCCCGGATCGCCGCCGCCGAATGGACAGCACCTCTTTTGATCGTGGGCGAGCCTGGCAGCGGCAAAGAGTTCGTGGCGCACCTCCTGCATCAGCGTTGGCATGCGAAGCGGCCCTTCATCAAAGTGTATTGTGCAGCCGTGTCTGAGGTCGAGCTGGCGCAGGTGTTGTCAAGCGACAACCAGCCAAGCCTTTTCTCGACCCGGATCGGCGATCAGGCAGTGGGTGGCGATATGGATGGTGGCACGCTCTACCTCGATGGCCTGGAAAAACTGTCGGCTGCCGCCTTGCAGACGCTGACCCAACTCCTGTGCGCGCGCTTCGCCTTGGACCCCAGGAGCGATCTGCGGGTGCGTCTCGTGGCGGCCGCACAACCCGCCTCCTCCCAGGATGGCAGGGCCATGGCCTTGCCGGCGGCTCTCCAAGGCGTCTTTTCCGCCGCGACACTGGCTACCATTCCCCTCCGTGAGCGTCCAGAGGACATCCCACTGCTTGCCGAGCATTTCTTGCGCCGTGCCGCCCGCAGATATGGGGTCATTCCCAAAGATTTGCACCCAGAGGCTCTCCGCATCATAGTGCGCTATGATTGGCCGGGTAATGTCAAGGAGCTGAAGGCCACGCTGGAGCGGTTGGCGATGACCACCCAGAAGAGCATGATCGGCATCGAGGACTTGCCACAGCATCTCATCCGCGCCGTTGAGAGGCCTTCCAAAGCCGCGCCGCCAATGGGTCCGACCTCGCTGAAGGAGGCCAGGCGGGCCTGGGAGCGGGAGTACCTGGAGGAACAGCTTCGGAAGCATGACTGGAATGCGGCTCACGTCGCTCAGGCGCTGCAGATGAACGAACGCAGCCTGCAGCGCCGCCTCCGCGCCTTGGGAATTCGGGAAACGCGGAGCATAGAACGTCCACGCCTGCCACAGCGGACGCTGAAACACAGCGTCGTGATCTACGGTCAGGGGTTACAGTCTGGCGTCAAGACCGGCATGGTATTGTCGCCGCTGCCGCCTCATTCTGGTGTGCTTTTCTGCGATATCGCTACGGGGGAAACCCTCCCTGCCAGGGCTGCGTATGTGGAATCGACCGGCTATGCGACCACGTTGCGGCGAGGCCTCGTCACCGCCCGCACGGTGGAGCATATCATGGCAGCGCTGCACATGTACGGCGTGACCAACGCGCTGGTGAAGATCGGCGGCGAAGTTCCTTTCATGGATGGCTCAGCGCGCGACTTCTGCCAGTTGCTCGAGGAAGCAGGCATCGAGGAGCAAGATGCCGAGGCCCAAGTCTTACCCATCCGCGCACGTCATGTGTGGGGGGAGGAAGCCCCGGGTCGAAAGCATTACGTGCTCGAGCCAGCCCCGCAGCTAACGATCACCTACCATCTGCAATATCCGCCTCCCATCGGCCAGCAGGAGTACACCTTCATCGATGCAGGCCCAGCGTATTTCAAAGAGACTATCGCCCCCGCTCGCACGTTCGGCTTCGTCAAAGAGATCGAACACCTGCATGCGCTCGGGATGGCTAACGGGGGGCGTCTGACCAACGTCATCTTGGTCGATGAGTCCCATATCATCAACACCGAACTGCGCTTCCCCGACGAATTCGTGCGCCATAAAGTCCTCGACCTCCTGGGGGATTTGTACTTGACGGGATGCTTCGTGCGCGGGAAGATCACCGCCTATTGGACCGGTCATACCGAAAATCTGGCGTTGGTGAAGTTCTTGCTGACGCTGGCAAACGAGGCTTAGGATGGGGCTTGGGGCCTGCCGCCGCGGGATCGCTGTGATCTTCGCCAGCGTTTTGCTCCAGGGCGCTCTACCCTCCGCACTGCTGGGAGCTAGCGGGCCAGCACTAGAGCCCGACGCTCTAATGGCGCGCGTTCAGGCGCAATACGATCGCACCACACACCTCCATGCCCGCTTCCGACAGGAAACCCGCCTGCAGGGTTTCGATCAGGTACAGACCGGCGAGGGAGAGGTCTGGATCCTCAAGCCCGGCATGATGCGCTGGCATTACACCAAGCCCGAGCGACAAATCATCATCGCCAATGGGGAGACGCTGTGGATCTATCTCCCCGACGAACGTCAGGCGATCCGCGATCGGGTGCAGACTTCGATGGGGACACGCACCCCGGCCTTGTTTTTGGCCGGACAAGCCCGGTTGACCGAAGTGTTCTCCGTGGCGGGCGCGGCGTCGCAAGTCCCTGGCGAAGGAGGACCGCTTCGGCTAGAATTAACACCAAAAGAGGGGACACTCCCGTATTCACAGGTCGAGCTTGGCATTCATCCGACATCGTATCAAGTGGTGCGAGTGAAACTCGTCGACCCCTTGGGGAGCGTGACCACCATGTGGTTTACGGACATCGATACGCAGGCTGCGGTGGATCCATCGCTCTTTCAGTTTCAGGTGCCGTCAGGGGTCGATGTGATTGCGCCACCCGTGTTCCCCGTGCCGCGATGATGCCGTAGGAGGTTTATGTGGAACCTTTGCAAATGGCAGAGATCGTTCTGAAAGTCGCCGTGTCATTCTGTTTGCTCATTCTGATCCATGAGCTCGGCCACTTTCTCGTCGCCAAATACGTGGGCATCGGGGTGGAGCGGTTTTCGATCGGCTTTGGCCCAAAGATCTTCGGGTTCCGCCGGGGAGAGACGGAATACATGCTGTCGATCGTCCCGCTGGGGGGCTACGTTAAATTGTTGGGGGACGATCCGCGCGGCCCCGATGGGCATCATCCCCGCGCCTTCTTGAATAAACCGATCAGCCAGCGGATGGCGGTCGTCGCGGCGGGACCGCTGGCGAATTTTGCGCTGGCCATCGCCATCTTCGCCGCGGTGCATTGGGTGGGCATTCCGACGCCGGAAATCTCCGAGTCGCCGGAGGTCGGCGAGGTGATGGCCGATTCCCCGGCCATGCAAGCCGGGTTGCAGAAAGGGGATCGCATTCTCGCCGTCGATGGTCGGCCGGTCAGCAAATGGGTAGATCTCGTCGACATCATCCATCGACACGCTAATGTACCGCTGCAGCTCCGCATTGAGCGTGGTGGCCAGGAACTCGACGTGAGCGTCACCCCCAAGCCGGGCAAAGTCATTAAAGATTTAGAAGAGGTCGAGGTGGGGCTGATCGGAGTGTCCCCTCATGTCGAGGTGGACATCATGCGGTATTCGGCTCCGGTGGCGCTGTGGAAAGGGGTTGAAAAGACTTGGGAGGTCAGCGCGCTGACCGTCGTGTCGTTGGTGAAGATGGTGCAGGGTAAGATTTCGCCGCGGCACCTCGCCGGCCCCGTCGGCATCTTCCAGATGGCCGGCCAACAGGCGAAGGTAGGTCTCCTGCCGCTGCTCTCACTGATGGCGGTTCTGAGCATTAGTCTGGGCATTCTCAACCTCTTCCCCATCCCGATCCTCGATGGTGGACACCTCCTGTTCTTCGCCGTGGAGGGCGTGCTTGGACAACCGATCAGCCCGCGCAAGCAAGAGATCGCCACGCAAGTGGGGCTCTTCCTCCTGATGGCGCTCATGCTCACCGCCTTCTATAACGATTTGCTGCGTATCTTCACCAACTAGTCAGCCCGAGGGGGTGCCCATGAAACGATCCCAGCTGTTCCTGCCCACCGTCAGGGACGTGCCGGCGGAGGCCGAGGTCATCAGTCACCAATTGATGTTGCGGGCGGGGATGATCCGGCGCGTGGCGGCTGGTGTCTACTCCTATCTGCCGTTAGGCTATCGCGTCATTCAAAAGGTGGCGCAGATCGTTCGGGAGGAGATGAATCGCGCTGGTGCCCAGGAGGTGTTGCTACCGGCACTACAGCCGGCGGAGCTCTGGCAGGAGAGCGGGCGCTGGGAGGTCTATGGGAAAGAATTGATGCGCCTCAAGGATCGGCACGAGCGCGACTTTTGTCTAGGGCCGACCCATGAGGAAGTGATCACCGACATGATGCGTCGGGAAATCCGGTCCTACCGTCAGCTCCCCGTCAATTTATACCAAATCCAGACGAAGTTTCGCGATGAGATCCGTCCCCGTTTCGGCCTGATGCGCGGGCGCGAATTCATTATGAAGGATGCCTACTCGTTCGATCGCGATGATGCTGGCGCCGACGAGAGCTACCGCAAGATGTACGACGCATACTGCACCATCTTTTCCCGCTGCGGCTTGCGGTATCGGGCCGTCGAGGCCGAGTCCGGAGCCATCGGCGGCAGCTATTCTCAGGAGTTCATGGTGTTGGCCGATACGGGCGAAGATGCCATCGCCGTCTGCGATCGCTGTCAGTATGCGGCCAATGTCGAGCGGGCTGAGATCGCCCCCCAGGCCATGGCCGTCGGTGACGAGGCGTTGAAGCCGCTCGAACGGGTCGTTACCCCCGGCAAGACGACGGTGGAAGCGGTGGCGACGTTCCTCGGGGTCCCCCCCCAGACTTTGGTGAAAACCCTGCTCTATCACGCCGATGGCCGTGTGATCGGCGTCTTGGTGCGCGGCGATCGCCAGGTGAATGAAGCCAAGCTGGCCAAATATCTGGCGGCATCTGAGTTGCGGTTGGCCGACCGCGCTACGGTCGAGCGGGTGACAGGTGGGCCAGAAGGGTTTTCCGGGCCTGTGGGCTTGCGCGGTGTGGTCCTCGTGGCGGATCACGAAGTGCGCGGCCTACGAAATGTCGTGGTGGGGGCCAACAGCCCTGATGCGCACTACGTCAATGCCAACCATGGACGCGATTTTGCCGTCGATCGCTACCTCGACCTACGCATCGTCACTGCCGGTGATCCCTGTGCTCGATGCGGCGCGCCGTTTCACATCATGCGCGGCATCGAAGTAGGGCATGTGTTCAAACTTGGCACCAAGTACAGCGAGTCCATGGGTGCTACCTATCTGGACCGTGAAGGCAAGGAACGCCTGATGGTCATGGGCTGCTATGGCATTGGCGTTGGGCGGACAGCGGCTGCCGCCATCGAGCAACACCATGATGCTGACGGCATCATCTGGCCACTTCCGATCGCCCCCTTCCATGTAACGGTCTTACCGGTGAACATCGCTGACCGCCGCAGTTGGGAGGTAGCGGAAGCGCTGCACCATGCCTTGCAAGCCGCTGGCGTGGAAGTTCTGCTCGATGACCGCGATGAGCGGCCCGGGATTAAATTCAAGGATGCCGACCTCATCGGCCTGCCGCTGCGCATCACCATCGGCAAAGCATTGGCGTCGGGACGGGTCGAGCTGACCGCGCGGCGGACCCGTCAGGTGCAAGAGGTCGATATCGATAAAGTCGTGCCCCTGCTGCGACAGATCGTCACCGAGGGCGAAAGTGCCCTGCCGGCGTTGTTTGCGACTTGACGTTCATCAGCGAGTGTGCTAAGGTTAACCTGCGAAACTTGGGGCACGAGCAGACGGTTGTCGAGAGGTTGGGCCTCCCCCGATAGACAGCGGTTGGATGCAATGCTCTTGGGAGGCGAAAATGGGCGATTCGCCCATTTTTTTTTCGGTGCGACGGCCAACCGCGGCAGGAAGAGGGAACGCAGTGGAGCGCGAGGCTGTGGTCACCGCCCTCAAGCAGGTCATCGAACCGCTGTTGCAGGCTGAGGGCATGAGCCTGGTTGACCTTCAATGGGGGCGGCGCGGGAAGCGTTGGGTGCTGACGCTCTTCATCGACAAAGAGGGGGGTGTAACGCTGGACGATTGCGCCCATATCAGTTCTCAGGTCGGCGAACGCCTTGAGGTGGACAACCTGATCGACCATGCCTACACGTTGGAGGTCTCATCGCCCGGTCTCGATCGACCTCTGCGGACGTTAGCCGATTATGAACGGTTCCAGGGGCATCTCGTCAAGATCGCCACATTAGCCCCTGTGCAAGGGCACTCGACCATCGTCGGCCGACTCCAGGGTGTTGAGGGACACACCGTGTGGGTAGAAGTCCCGCGCCTTGGGCGTATCCCGATTCCGTTGGCGCAAATCAAATCTGCCAGACTTGAGGTCGAGTTTTGATCACCTGGGGAGACGGTCGTGAATCAAGAGATTCTTCGCATTATCGAACAAATCTCCCGGGAAAAGGGGATCGAAAAAGGGATCCTGCTCGCCGGCGTGGAGGCAGCGGTGTTGTCGGCGGCCAAGCGTCGCTATGGCCCGATCGAGAGCTTACACGCCCACTTTAACCCGCAAACTGGCACGCTCGAGCTCACCATCGCCAAGACCGTCGTGGCGGAGGTTAAGGATGACAAGACAGAGATGCTGCTCGAACAGGCCAGGGCGTTTGACCCGGAGGCCAAGATCGGGGATGTCCTGCAAATCCCTCTGGAGATCGAGGGTTTCGGACGCATTGCGGCGCAAACGGCGAAACAGGTGATCATCCAGAAGGTGCGCGAGGCCGAGCGCGACATTGTCTATCAGGAATACAAAGGGCGCGAGGGAGAGCTCGTCAACGGCGTCGTGCAACGTTTCGAGAAGGGAGACATCATTCTCGACCTCGGGAAGACTGAAGCCTTACTGCCGCGCAAGGAGCAATCCTCCCGCGAGACGTTTCAGCGAGGCGAACGGGTGCGTGCGTACATCTTAGAGGTACGCAAGAGCGCTAGCGGCCCCCAGATCATTGTGTCGCGCACGCATCCCGGGCTTGTGGAACGCCTCTTCGAAATGGAAGTGCCCGAGATCTATGAAGGGATCATCGAAATCAAAGGGGCGGTCCGCGAGCCCAACGGTCGGGCCAAAATCGCTGTCTATTCCCGCGACCGTGCTGTTGATCCCATCGGCGCCTGCGTCGGGATGCGCGGTGTGCGCGTGCAGGCTGTGGTTCAAGAACTCCGCGGCGAAAAGATCGATATCGTGCAGTGGTCAGAGGACCCGGCCACATTTGTCGCCAATGCGTTAAGTCCGGCAAAGATATACAAGATCAACGTCGCTCCCGAAGGCCATGCGATGGAAGTGATCGTGGAGGACGACCAACTGTCTCTCGCTATCGGCAAAAAAGGACAAAATGTCCGGCTCGCCGCCAAGCTGACCAAGTGGCGCATCGATATCAAAAGCCGATCCGAGTACGAGCAGGGCCTGCGCACGACGGCGGAGGGTGCCCTCGCCGGCTTCGGCACCATACCGCGGCCGGCGGAAAAAGTCGCAGCAACCGAGCCAGGATCCGCCGCTTCTGCCGTGGAGGCTGAGCTGGCCGAGACCATCGAGCATGGAAGCGGTGACCGAGTAGTCGATGCCACTGTGGATGACAATATCGATGAAGCGGACGGTCACGAGTACGGCGAAGCCAGGTAGAGGTGCGGGGTTCTCCACCTCATCAGGGCGTTCCGCTCTCCGCACCTGCGTAGGGTGCCGGCAAACCTATCCCCAGTGGCAGCTCATACGCATTGTCTGTGCTCCTACAGGACACCTTATGGTCGATCCACAGGGGAAACTGCCGGGGCGCGGAGCGCATTTGTGCCCACGGCGTCCGTGTGCCGACCGGGCGTTGAAAGGAACGTTATTGCGGGAGGCGCTTCGACAAGAGGTCATCTCTGTCCCTCTCGATGAACTTGTGGCAGCGATGGCACGCACCTTGATGGCACGCGCCATCGCCTGCATTCACATGGCGCGCAAAGCTGGGCGCGCGGTGTCAGGCTATACCCAAGTGACGCGGGCCCTGGACAAGGAATTGGCAGCCTGTCTGCTTATCGCTGAGGATGGTGCACCGGAGCGGCGACAAACGTACACCACGCGATGTCAGAAGCGTCGGATTCCCTGCCGCTCATTCCTCACGAAGACCCAGCTTGGGGCGCTTGTGGGGCGGGATGAATGTAGTGCTATCGCCATCCTAGATACACACCTCGCCGAGCGCCTGATGTGTTATCTTGAGGGGATGAGTCGGTTGGCGGAACGGTAAGGAGGTGGCCGCATGGGGGTCAGGATCTATGAGCTAGCACGCACGCTGGGAGTCCCCAGCAAAGAATTGATTCATGAATTGAAGAAACAAGGGATCGAACTGAAAAGCCATATGAGCAGCATCGATGACGAGACTGCTGAGCTGGTCTTGGCCCTGTATAAACCCGAGCCAGCGGCGGTCGAAACCCTTTCTGTGGAGACAGCAGGCACCGCAGCCCCTGTGAAAGTCGACATAGCCGAAGCTGCGGCCCCAGGGCCGGCGGGTGTTGCGGAGGTAACCGTCGTTCCTCCTCCAGAACTCCCACGACCTGTCGAGAGGGCTACACCAACGCCTCAGCCTTCCGACCAACCCCAAGTGGCGACCGTGATCGAAGCGCCCCCCGCCCCTAAGGGGGCTCCCGAGAAGCGCCTACGGCTGGGCGAGGCGATAACGGTCAAAGAGCTTGCCGAGAAGATGAACGTGCGTCCCGCTGATGCCATCAAGGTGCTGATGAAAACAGGTGTAATGGCGACCATCAACGCCGTGATCGACATCGAGAAAGCCACGGCCTTGGCGCAAGCTTTTGGCTATAGCGTCGAGACCGCACCGGTCGATAGCGGAGAGGGGTTGATGGAGGAGGCCGATGCCGCAGAGAATCTGGTGCCACGTGCCCCAGTGGTCACGGTGATGGGCCATGTCGACCATGGGAAGACCTCGCTCTTGGATGCCATCCGCGCCACTAACGTCACTCAAAGCGAGGCTGGCGGCATCACTCAGCACATCGGCGCCTATGAAGTAAATACCACGCGTGGGAAGGTGGTCTTTCTCGATACGCCCGGACACGAAGCCTTCACGGCGATGCGCGCCCGGGGCGCCCAGGTCACCGACATCGTCGTCTTGGTGGTCGCCGCCGACGATGGCGTCATGCCGCAAACCGTCGAAGCGATCACCCATGCCAAAGCGGCCAATGTACCGATCGTCGTGGCGATCAATAAAATTGATCTGCCTGACGCCAATCCGGATCGCGTCAAGCAACAACTCTCCGAATATGGTCTCGTTCCCGAGCAATGGGGTGGCGACACGATTTACGTCGAGGTATCGGCTAAGCGCAAGCTCAACATCGATGCCCTCCTGGAGATGGTCCTCTTGCAGGCGGAAATCCTCGAACTCCGTGCCAACCCTAACCGACGCGGGCAGGGCGTCGTCATCGAAGCCGAATTAGATAAGACACGGGGGCCAGTGGCGACGGTCTTGATCCAAAACGGCACAGTGCGCGTGGGCGATACTTTCGTCGTCGGCATGCACTACGGTCGCATCCGCGCGCTCCTCAACGACCGCGGCGAGAAGATCCATCAGGCTGGTCCGGCGACCCCGGTCGAAGTCCTTGGTCTCTCTGGGGTACCATTGGCGGGGGATCTCTTCCAAGTGGTCGCCGACGAGAAGAAAGCCAGACAGATCGCCCTCTTACGGCAAGAACGGCAGCGTGAGGCCCACATCCAGCGCACGTCACGGGTGACCCTGGAGGATCTCTATCGCCAGGTCAAAGAAGGCGAGGTGAAAGAACTCAACGTCCTCATCAAAGCCGATGTGCAGGGCTCAGTCCAAGCCGTGCGCGATACGCTCGAAAAGCTGAGCACGAGTGAAGTGCGCCTGCGGGTCATCCAAGGGGTGGTCGGTGGCATTACCGAGAGCGACGTGATGCTGGCCTCGGCCTCCAACGCCATCGTCATCGGCTTCAATGTGCGCCCGACCCCGAAAGCACGTGAGCTGGCCGACCGCGAGGGCGTCGATATCCGGCTGTACACGATTATCTACGACTTGATCGCCGACGTCAAGGCGGCGCTGGAGGGCCTCCTTGAGCCAGAATTCGTGGAGCAAATCCTCGGACGCGCCGAAGTACGCGAGATCTTCAATATCCCGCGCGTGGGCGTGATCGCGGGCTGCTACGTCACGGAAGGGACGATCCCACGCAACGCTGAGTGTCGGTTGCTGCGGGACAATGTCGTGGTGTATCAGGGACGGATCGCCTCGTTACGACGCTTCAAGGAGGACGTGCAGGAGGTGAGCAGCGGCTATGAATGCGGGATCGGGCTCGAGCGCTTTGCGGATGTGAAGCAGGGCGATATCATCGAGCCCTTTGTGCGCGAGCAAGTGGCGAAAAAATTGGCCGCGCAGAAGTAAAGCCATGGTTGTCGGCGTCTGTACGATCGACCTTCGCATCCCGGGAAACGATAACCTCAAAGGGAAACGCAGCGTCGTCCGGAAGATCAAAGAGCGGGTCAAAAGCCATTTCAACGTATCGATCGCCGAGGTGGAAGACCTCGACAAACTGCAGCGCGTAGGATTGGGCGTGGCCTTCGTCAGCAACGACTCGGGCCACGTCCATAGCACCCTCAGTAAGGTCGTCGAATTCATCGATCATATGTACCTCGCCGAGATCATTCAATTCCATATCGAGATCTGGTGACCGCGATGCATCCCTACAAGCGCTCTGAACGGCTTGGAGAGCTGATCCTGGCTGAAATCTCCGCGCTGGTGACGCGCGAGATCAAAGATCCGCGCATTGGGTTCGTGACGTTCACCCGCGTTGAGGTATCAGACGATCTGCGGTATGCCAAAGTCTTTGCCAGCATCCTGGGCTCTGAACAGGAGCAAACGCGTACGTTGCAAGGACTCTGCAGCGCCACCGGCTATATCCGTCGCCATCTCGGACGCAGCTTACACCTGCGCTACACGCCAGAGCTCACATTCGTGATCGATACCTCGTTCGAACATGGGGCGAAAATCGCCAGACTTCTCCGTCAGATCCATGCCGAATAAACACGCCGATGGTGTCGAGGGGTTGCTGAACCTCAACAAACCCGCCGGCTTGACCTCCCACGATGTGGTAGTCCGAGTACGGCGCCTGACCCACCTGTCCCGCGTTGGGCATGCCGGCACCCTTGACCCGCCCGCCACCGGGGTGCTCATCATCGGTCTCGGGAAGGGGACGAAGCTGATCCAGTTTCTCCATGAATACTCCAAGACCTACCGGGCTACCCTCACGCTCGGCAGCCGCACCGATACCTATGATGCCACCGGGAAGGTGATCGAAACGAGGGATGTCGGCCGGCTGAGCCCGACGGCGGTGCGTACGGTTCTCAGCGGCTTCGAGGGCACCATCGAGCAAACTCCGCCGATGTACTCGGCGCTGAAATGGCAGGGGCAACGTCTGTATACACTGGCACGGCAGGGTATCGAAGTCGAGCGTCGACCGCGCCAGGTGCATATCCGTCGCCTCACCCTATTAGAACTCAGCGCCGATACGCTGACCTTCGAGGTCGAGTGTTCGGGGGGCACATACGTCCGAGTGCTGGCCGATGATATCGGTCTGCGGCTTGGCTGTGGAGCCCATCTCCGCCAGCTCACGCGGACGGCTGTAGGTCCACATACCGTCGAACAGGCGCTCACGCTGGAGGCCTTGGCCGAGGCGGTACAGCGTAGCACATGGCGTACACACGTCATCCCCCTGGCCCAAGGATTAGCGGGCTTTCCAGCCATCGCGGTGACGTCGGACGGTGCCAAGGCCCTCCGACATGGCATTCCCCCGAAGGCTGCTCATGTTTCCCGTGTCGACGGTGTCTTCGGCGTCGGTGAGCCGGTAGCCCTTCATGGACCTGACGGTGCACTCCTGGCTGTGGGGACGGCGTGCATCGACGCTGCTGAGATGGGTCGAAGCGCCCCTGCGATGGTGGTGGTCCGCCTCAGCCGTGTCCTCGTCGATACGCTCTGACCGTTGCGCCAGGAGCGGTTCCCTGACATGAAGTGTAAGCTGGACAGGGAGTCCATGGGGTATCTCGATCTGGGCGCTATGTCGGCACAGAATTCTTTACAAGCTACAGAGGTTCTGCTACAGTGACCACAAGGGTTTGTGCACACAAGACATCTTCAGGATGGCGCATGCAGCGGGTCTAAGGGGAGTGGTTCGGTATGCCATTGACGTCGGAACGCAAAGGGGCGATTATCCAAGAGTTTCGCCGCCATGATCAAGACAGTGGGTCGCCTGAGGTGCAAGTCGCGATTTTGAGCGAGCGCATCGGCTACTTAACTGAACACCTGAAAACCCATCGGAAGGACCACCATACGCGGCGTGGCCTCTTAAAGCTGGTGGGCAAACGCCGGCGCTTGCTAGGCTACCTGAGAAGCACCGATTACGGACGCTATACAGCCCTCATCGAACGGCTGGGGCTGCGGCGCTAGCAGGCATCTTATGCACACGTCCAGCCGTTGAAGCGTCGGGGGGCTGCTGTGGCCCAAGCAACCGGCGTGGGTGGAGGGATGAGAGGAGGGTAGGGAGTCGATGCTGCAACGTGTCGAAAAAGAGATAGGCGGGCGGAGGTTGATCCTTGAGGTCGGCGAAGTCGCCAAGCAGGCGAACGGTGCCGCCCTTGTGTGGTACGGGGAGACGGTGGTGTTGGTCACCGCCGTCGTCGCTCCTGAGATACGGGAGGGGATCGACTTCGTGCCGCTTACCGTGGACTATCGCGAGAAAGCCTATGCGGCCGGTAAAATCCCAGGTGGCTTTTTCAAGCGTGAGGGACGCCCCAGCGAACGCGAGATCCTCACCAGTCGCCTCATCGATCGTCCCATCCGTCCTCTCTTTCCAAAAGGCTTTCGCCAGGAAACACAAGTCATCGCTTTCGTCCTGTCGGCGGATACCGAAAACGATCCCGATATCCTGGCCATGATCGGGGCGTCCGCGGCGCTCACAGTCTCGGACATCCCCTTCAATGGCCCGATCGGAGCGGTGCGCATCGGCCGTATCGACGGGGAATTCGTCATCAATCCCACCCATCAGCAGCAGTCCATCAGCGATCTCGACCTGGTGATCGCCGGGGTGGATGAAGGGATCGTCATGGTAGAGGGGAGCGCGCGTGAGGTCCCCGAACAGGTGCTGGTCGAGGGGTTGGAGATCGGGCATGGTGTCATCCGCGAGATCATCGCCCTGCAGCGGGATCTGCAGGAGACGGCGGGCAAACCCAAACTGCCGATCACGGTGGACGACATCGATGCCCAGCTGGTGCAGCGCGTGCGCGAATTGGCTGTTCCCCGGGTGCGTGAGGCCATCCGCATCGCCGAGAAACAGGCGCGTCAGCGCCGCATGTCGGACATTTTCGGGGAGGTCCTAGCGGCGTTGGATGATCTGCCAGTAGAGCAGCAACTCCTGGTCCCTAAACTGATCGATGCCATCGAACGCGACGAGTTGCGCACGATGATTGTGGAAGAAGGCTTGCGTCCCGACGGCCGGCGTACCACCGACATTCGCCCCATCAGCATCCGCATCGGTGTGCTACCACGAACCCACGGCTCGGCACTATTCACACGCGGTGAGACCCAGGCTTTGGTGGTTAGCACTTTGGGTACCTCCACGGACGAGCAGATCGTCGATGAACTCGAGGGCAAAAGCTCAAAAGCCTTCATGCTGCATTATAACTTCCCGCCGTTCAGTGTTGGCGAAGTCAGCCCAATGCGCGGCCCTGGCCGCCGCGAGATCGGCCATGGCGCCTTAGCCGAGCGCTCCATCGCGCCCGTGCTGCCGAGCAGTGACCAATTTCCATACACCATTCGCGTCGTGTCGGACATCTTAGAGTCAAACGGCTCATCGTCGATGGCCACGGTCTGCGGTGCCACCCTCTCCTTGATGGATGCGGGTGTGCCGATCACCGCGCCAGTGGCGGGCATCGCCATGGGTTTAATCAAAGAACCCGGTCGTGGCATCGCGGTGCTGTCGGACATCCTGGGCGTCGAAGATCACCTGGGTGATATGGACTTTAAGGTGGCGGGCACACCGCATGGCATTACAGGATTTCAGCTCGATGTGAAGATCGGCGGCGTTGATAGCTCGATCCTACGAGGGGCCCTTGAGCAGGCCCTGCAGGGGCGTCTGTTTATCCTGGAGAAGATGGTCTCGGTCATTGCCTCGCCGCGTTCGCAGCTGTCAAGCCATGCACCGCGTATCATCACCATCCGCATCAACCCGGATAAAATTCGCGAGGTCATCGGCCCAGGGGGCAAGGTGATCCGCGGCATCATCGAGAAGACCGGAGCGAACATCGACATCGAGGATGATGGCCGCATCAACATCGCCTCAGCCGACGAGAGCGCGGCGCGGGCGGCCATCGAGATCATTCGCGGCATCACAGCAGAAGCGGAGATCGGCAAGATTTATCGCGGCAAGGTCAAGAAGATCACCGACTTTGGCGCCTTTGTGGAGATTCTCCCCGGCACGGATGGCTTGGTACATATCTCACAGATCGCCGAGCAGCGCATCAAGAGCGTCGCCGACGTGCTCCGAGAGGGTGAGGAGGTTCTCGTGAAGGTGATCGAAATCGACAAACAAGGCCGTATCAAGCTCAGTCGCCGTGAGGCACTGCGAGAAAGCCAGGGCAGTGGGACAGGTAGCACCGAGCCCACCGCGTAAAGCGCATCGCCATCGCCGGACGCTTCCGCGCTTGCTTGCACCTGGACGGCTGCTGAGTTTTCTGGATGGCTTTCCACTCACCATATCAGCATCAGCCACAAGTCCCTTCTATTTCAAACCTCGTCGCCGGCCTGGGTGAGGAACCTGGCCGTGGCGAGGTCATCGACCATGTCGGTCCTCAAAACCCGGAGATGTCCATTATGACCGTGGGCTATTCCATCAAGGGGATGGCTCCCCACCGGGTGTGGCTATGTGATCTCACCGGTACTGGCTGATTCCTCAGGGTCTTCGAAATCCTCGACTTGCAGATTCATTGTCCTAGGAGTCAGCCCATGGCGCTGCACGACTACGATGAGAAGCGCTATACCATAGCGCAGAGACGCTAGCTTTGCGATGGGTGCATCACTATGCGCCGGCATGCAAGTCCTTCATAGGGGTGGTTAAGCTGCTCGGGGAATCTCTGCCGCCGTCAAACCTGCGCGGGAAGTTTGATGAACGATATCAGTGCTGACGTTTCCTGAAAACGAAGGATCGGCATAGATTCAATAGTTTTATCTTAATAATCAATAATTTATATAAAATAATTCGTGCAATATATAATATATCAGCATGTATATATTTGGTTAAATTGAATAAATGACTTTCCATATACGACGTGATCGTGCACCCGGCCTGTCTTGAGCGAGGTTCAGTTCTTGGCGCTCTCCCGATCTGTGCTGCGGACAGAGCCCATCGATTCCGGACGTTGGCTGCTTCGACGGAAATGCTCAAGCGTAGGCTCGATGTCTCGGCGGGCGGCCCGAAGCGGCTGTGGGATGGGCTCGATCGGATGGGTAAGGATACGGCACGACTGCAATGATGCAAGCGTTACGCGACGTAGCGCGGATGTGTGACGTTCGCAAGGTGCGGGAGAATTTGCGCCGGGAGACTGCGTAGAGCCCATCCCCTGGGTGACGGGCTCGCGCGGCGTCGTGGCGCTCCCAGGGTGCGGATCGCGCCCATGCCTGCGAAAATCAGGCCCGGGAGCTGGGCGTGGCGGCCTGCCAGTAACGGCCGCTGTAGTTTCGCCTTCACTACTGCCCCGTGCATAAATATCGAAAGTTCAGCGGGCTGCAAAACGGTTTCCACGCTACCGCAGCCTGAATGCTCACTGCTCGGGTCAGTAAGAGCTGAACATACGGCTGGTGGGAAACGCTCGTAACGGGCCAGCAAAAGTTGACATAATTTTTCTTATGGGAAGCTGGCGGGGCAGTGCACAGGGGGCGTCACCCGTCGGCGGCACGCGCGCCGCCTCGCCCCCCCCCCTAGAGATCCTCGGCGGCTTCGCCACTGCCACCCTCCTCGGAGGCGCCCTGCCGCTCCGCCTCCATCATTTCATCGACGACATCGCCGAAGTCTTCGCCCGCCTCGTCGCCTAGGGCACTCCCCATCTTCTTGGCCCATTGCGCCAAGCTGCGAGGATCCTCGAGGTCGCCGATCTTCGCTGGATCCGCCAAATCTTCCAGCATCGCTTCTTCCGAACGCACGCGGGCGACGCGCGACATCAAACGGGTGAGATCCTTCCCTTGACAGGCCGGACAGGCGGGATCGCGCGAGTCACGCGAGACGCCGTACAAAAACGCAAAGGTCCGCGCGCAGGCATTGCAACGGTATTCATAAATCGGCATGGTATACCCTCTTGATGGCGCGTGGCGCCCTCGCCACAGACCTTGTTCGCAGGCCGCCCAGCTGGCAGGCCGGATCACCAGCTGAGTCTTCCGCCGCGTCAGCAGGGCCGATCCTACCCGCGCTGCCTAGCGAAACGGCGGCCCGGGAATCTCTTTGACGAAGACTTCGCGCGGCCGGCTGCCATCCGCCGGCCCGACTACACCCTCGCGCTCCATGACCTCGATCAAGCGCGCGGCGCGATTGTATCCGATGCGGAGATGGCGTTGGATGAGCGAGGCCGAGGCCTGTCCCAGTCTGGCGACCAACGCCACCGCTTCATCGTATTTCTCATCGTACGCCTCAGGTTCGGCCTTCTCCTCGTTCTTCGCTTCGAAGATGGAGAAGTCGTACACCGGCGCCTGCTGGGTCCGGAGATACTCCACTAGGCGTTTGATCTCGGCCTCAGACACATAGGCTCCGTGAATGCGCAGCAATTTCGAGGTGCCCGGTGGGAGGAATAACATATCGCCCTTGCCCAAAAGGCGCTCCGCTCCGATGGCATCGAGGATGGTACGCGAATCGGTGCGCGACGACACCTGGAACGAGATGCGCGCCGGGAAGTTCGCCTTGATGATGCCGGTGAGAACATCGACCGACGGGCGTTGGGTGGCCACCAGCAGGTGAATCCCTGCGGCGCGTGCCATCTGCGCCAGGCGCGTCAGGGAGTCCTCCACGTCGCGACGCGCCACCAACATGAGGTCCGCCAGCTCGTCGATGACGACCACGATATAGGGCAGAGGTTGTGACGGATGGGTCTGGTTATAGCCGTCGATGCCGCGCACGCCGTGCTCGGCGAGCAGCCGATAGCGTCGCTCCATCTCCTCCACGGCCCAGTGCAACGCGGCTGCCGCCTTTTTAGGATGGGTCACCACCGGGGCGATGAGATGCGGAATGCCGTCATACACCGACAGCTCCAACATCTTGGGATCGACCATGATGAATTTCACCGCTTCCGGCGTGACATTGAACAGAAGGCTGCAGATCATACTATTCAAGCCGACGCTTTTGCCCGATCCGGTTGCCCCTGCGATCAAGAGGTGGGGAATCTGCGCCAGATCGGTGACGGTGGGGGTTCCCAGGATGTCTTTGCCGAGCGCCAGGACCAGCTTCGAAGTGGCCTGCTGGAAGGCGGGCGACGCCAGGATGTCGCGCAAAAAGACCGGCTCCCGGTGAGCGTTGGGGATTTCGATGCCCACCACCGACTTGCCGGGGACTGGCGCGACGATCCGCACCGACACGGCCTTCATCCCGAGGGCGAGATCATCCGCCAGATTGACGATGCGGCTGACTTTGATGCCCGAGGCCGGTTCAAATTCGTACATCGTCACGACCGGACCTGGTAAGACCTGCACGACGCGACCCTCGATGCCGAAATCATGCAGGCGGCCTTCGAGCAGTTTCGCCTGCTTTGAAAGATCAGCCCCATTGCCGTTGCGCTTGCCGTTGGCCGGCGTGTTGAACAACGACAGCGGTGGTTTAGTGTAAGAGCCTGTAGGCGAAGAAGCGGCGGCCGCGCGGCGTGACGGTTCGGCTACGCCGCCGACTGCCGCCGCAGGCTCGGTGGGGAGCTCGGCTGTCACGGCGATGAGTCCATCCTCTAAGTCTGCCAGGCTCTTCTCGGCTGGCGTTAGCCCTGGTGTCGACGGCGGGCGTCGACGCCGCCCCTTGACGCGCTGGCGTCTATCAGGCCGGATACGCAGCGCAGCGGCCAGGCGAAACCCTATGGGCCATACGTACCGCACGCCCCCGGCGATGAACGGCGAGAGAGGGCGGCCCATCACCAGTGCTCCCAGGAGGAAAACCACCGCTCCGATGAGGAAGGCGCCCCCGACATTGCAATATGGCACCAGGCTCGCCGCCAGAAAGCGGCCGGTCAGGCCAGCCGCGCTGCCCAAGGAGAGGGGGTCGAGGTGGAGGAGAAGACTGAAACCGAGCAGGGCGAGCCCCCCCCCGACGGCTGTGGACAGGCGCTGTCGCGCCTGGGCATGGGTGAGACACAGCAAGGCCATTTGCCACATTAGACCGACGAGCAACCACGCACTGCTGCCCACCGCGGCGGTGAGGGCGCTGGCCAGCAGATGACCGATGACTCCGCCCCAATTGGCGGCTGGTGACACCGGCACGCCCGAAGCGGACGCCATTGACGTCCATGAGAGGAGGCTGAGGAACAGAAACACCCCTCCTCCCCCCAGCACGATGCCGCCCAATTCGTCGATGAGCGAGGAGGAGTCTCGCGCCACCGCCATCCCTCCGGTGCCTACAAAGGTGAGCTTGCTGCCGGCTCCGCAGGCATCGTGTTGACTGGCTCGTTCACCGATGCTGCCAGCGGCACTCCTGACGAACCAGCCAGGCAGCGCGGCTGGTTCGTCAGGAGTGCCGCCCCCCGGCCGCCTGGGTCGATGATGACGGGGATTGTGCCACACGGGAGTAGTCTTGTCAATCGTCTCTCTGTCCACCCCCGGCGCCGGTGACGCACTTTTGACAGCGAGATTGTGACCGTGCTAATATTCATGCCAGGATGGCACGTGAACTTGGGCGCAAACACGGCCACCTCGACGCATCGCTGTTCGCTCGGTATCGTCATTGCTGCGATGAGGAGAAGGGGCATGAAAAGGGGGAGCGGGATCGTCTGCGCGTTAGTGTTGATCGGCGCGATGTTGGCGTGTTTCCCGCGCGCGCAACCGGCGACAGAGGCGATGGTGGAAGTGCGTGTTCGCGGGGTGACCGTTGACCCTCAGGGAGCATCCCCTATCGTGCTCCTAGAGGAGGTCCAGGGCGCCCGACTGATGCCCATCTGGGTAGGCGTCTTCGAAGCCCGGGCCATCGCCATGGAATTGGAGAAGATCGCGCCTCCTCGACCGATGACCCATGACCTCATTAAAAATATGCTCGATAGCTTAAAGGCTCAGGTCACCAACGTCGTGATCACGGCCCTCAAAGAGAACACGTTTTACGCGCAAATCGCGGTAGCCAGAGGAGCGGACAACGTTCACATCGACGCCAGGCCCAGCGATGCGATCGCCGTAGCGCTACGAGTGAATGCGCCGATCTTCGTCGCCAAGGCCGTGTTCGACAATGCCCCCGCCATCGATCTGCGTGAGGCTGAGCCGACTCCCGTGACCGTGCTTAAGCGCTATGGCTTGACCCTGCAGAACATTACGCCACCTCTGGCGGCGCACTTTCGTCTGCCACGCCCGGAGGGGGTTTTGGTGTCCAATGTTGAGGTAGGAAGCGCCGCCGAACAGGATGGTTTACGCCGCGGCGATATCATCGTCGAGGCGAATCAAGCCAAGATCACCGACCTCCACGCCTTCGAATCGACGTTGAGTCAAGGGGGGGATATCGCCCTGCAGATCGTGCGGGCCGACAAACGCCTGACACTAGTCCTGCATCAGCTCACGCCTTGAGGCGGCGCGGCCTGAAGCGATTCGGCCCTGCTAACCGATGCGGTGAGCCTGCATCATTGGCCGTCTCTTCCCCCGCCGGCCCCGCCCGTATTCCTCAGATGCCTTGGCGCCATAAATACTGATAGAAGGGATCCTGCAAGACGGTCTTCTCGATGTTCAGCGCTGTGACACAGTATTCGAATTGCGCCGACAATTTGCGGAACAGCGACTCAGTGGGTTTGGAGCGATCCATCTCGGCGACGATCAGATACGATTCTTTGCCCTGCGCGATGTAGTATTCAGGGCTCACAGCCCGCCGCCGACGGGTGAGGCTCTCAGGGTACAGGCCGACGATGAACATGGCGTAATCGCCGATATGCTTCCGGGTTTCGCGCTCGTCGATCGGGCCCTGTTCGGTGAGCTCGATCAGCATATCCGTAAGATATTCCAGGCGCTTTCCGTGGGCATCGCGGACGCGAAAGAGGTTGTCGATGTGCACGAATTCCACCAGAAGATCGGCGACGTACCGCATCACATCGCGGTCGCGGAGGTCGATCTGTTCAAAACTCATCTCGGTGACTGAGCGGAACAGCCTGCGGATGGGATGATCATCGGGGATGTGACGCCGTTTGTCGCTGGCCACCCTTCTCGCCCTCTCATACTCACGATAATTTTCGCGACTGTACAAGGAGTTACGCTCACTATTCTACGGAGAGGCTGAGCAGGTTGTCAACTGCAAAGTGGCGGCTGGCAGCGTCGGCCGTCTATTCGGCCTCCAGACACGACGCTGCTACCTCGATCCCCACAATCGCGGTCGGCAACCATCCATTGACAAACGCTTCGGCAGTCGACAATATAACGCCACGCGTGCTGTGTGGTTGCGGATGGCGGGCATGGCGGCGCAGTGCGAGACGGGTTTTCGCTCTGACGTACTTGGTACAAGCGGTCAACGGTAAGGAGGTCTGCAGAATGGTCACCTTTGCGCGACGAATGGAACGCCTGGGAACGGAAACGGCATTTGAGGTGTTAGCACGCGCAAAAGCCTTGGAGGCACGCGGACGCGAGATCCTCCATTTCGAAATCGGCGAACCCGACTTTGATACGCCCGCCCACATTAAAGAGGCTGCCATTCAGGCCCTACGGGATGGCCATACGCATTATGGCCCGAGTCCAGGCCTCCCCGTGCTGCGCGAGGCCATCGCCGAGGCGGTGTCGAAATCACGTGGCATCGCCGTCAGCCCGGAGGAAGTCATCGTCACGCCGGGGGCCAAACCCATCATGTTCTTCACCCTCTTAGCGCTCGCTCAGCCAGGCGACGAGGTGATCTACCCCAATCCGAGCTTTCCGATTTACGAATCGATGATCAACTTCGTCGGAGCCACACCCGTGCCGATCCCATTACTTGAGTCGGTGGGGTTCAGCTTCGATATGGAGCGCTTCGAGGCCAGCCTGAGCCCGCGCACCAAGCTGATCATTCTGAATTCCCCAGGCAATCCCACGGGCGGTGTCATTCCCGCCGGCGATTTGCAACGCATTGCGGCGGTGGCCCTCGATCGCGGCATCACCGTGTTGTCAGATGAGATCTACATCGGCATGCAGTATGATGGAACGCCGTTGAGCATCGCCTCACTTCCCGGCATGCAAGAGCAGACCATCATCCTGGACGGCTTCAGTAAATTGTACGCCATGACCGGTTGGCGGCTCGGCTTCGGCGTAGCCAACCGGCAGATCATCGAGCAATTTAGCAAACTCATGGCCAACTCAGCGTCCTGCACCGCCTCCTTCGTGCAGCTGGCTGGCGTTGCCGCCCTCCGTGGGCCCCAAACCCCGTCGCAGCAGATGGTGGCCGAGTTCAGGCGACGCCGCGACCTCATCGTGCAGGGCATGAATGATCTCCCGGCCGTGCATTGCGCTCTGCCCCAAGGGGCGTTCTATGTCTTCCCCAACATTCAAGCGACGGGGCGATCGAGCGCCGAGTTGGCCACCCAGCTGCTGAACGAGGCTGGGATCGCCTGTCTAGCTGGAACAGCTTTCGGCCGTTATGGTGAGGGTTATCTACGGTTCTCTTATGCAAGTTCTGAGGATAACATTCGAAAGATGCTGATAATATTGAGACAATTTCTCCAGGATCTGCCCAGATGAAAGGAGAGATTGCCAGCCATGGGGATTCTGCTCTTCATCTGCATTTCCGCCTTTTTGATCCTCTTCCTCGTCAATAACGAGCCGTCGGTTATGGTGTCCAGCCCGTTGGCCCTGGTCTTGGTGGCGGTGATCTTGGTGGCGGACATCTACCTGCTGCGCTCGCTCGTGCGCGACTGGTGGCCCAGGCAAGAGTGAGTGCCACCGCCCCAGCGTTGCCTTGACGCCAAGGGTGGAGACTGATAACGTAAGGGAGCAGTGCGCTGCCTCCGCTGGCAGCGTACTCCATGCCTCCGGTGCCTCCCATCAAGGAATTGCGGTATGCCCGACTCGTTCGATGACGTTCCTGAGCCTGCCTTATGCCAGAACGAAGAGGCCTCTCTCCCTCCGCCCGAAGAGCCCGGCTCGCCATCGAGCAAAATCCTGGTGGTCGATGATGAAAGCACGGTGCGCAAACTCATCGTCGATATCCTGCACATCGACGGTTACGAGGTCAGCGAAGCCTGCGACGGCATAGGGGCCTTGCAGCTTCTGGAACGGGAGCGCTTCGACGTGGTTCTGACCGACCTCGTTATGCCGCGGATGGATGGTCTGACATTGCTGAAAACCGCGCGTCAACTCGGGGATCAGGCGGCATACATCGTGATGACTGCGTATGCCTCCTGGGATTCTGCCGTCGAAGCCATCAAATTGGGCGCCGAGGATTATCTCCCCAAACCCTGTCATCTCGAATTGCTCCGCTTGGTCGTCGCCCGCGCGCTCAGCAAGCGCCGCCTCGCGGAACGGGCCAGGCAGGCGGAACTCTACGAGAGGCTAGCCCACACCGACGGGCTGACCGGCCTCTATAATTACCGGTTTTTCCGACAGCTGTTGAGCGTCGAGATGAGCCGGGCGCAACGCTTCCAGCGTCCTTTATCGTTGATCATGTTAGACCTCGATCACTTTAAGGCATATAACGACGTCTATGGGCATCCCGCTGGTGATCATGCCCTGCGCCACCTGGCTCGGCTACTCCGCCGCTCTAGTCGTAGCTATGATTTGGTGGCGCGTTACGGCGGCGATGAATTCGTCATCATCTTGCCCGAAACCGGTAAGGAGACCGCCGCGGAGGTGGCTGAGCGCACTCGTGGCTTCGTTGAAGATCTGCACACGGCGAGCGATGAGGCCCTGCTGGGGGGCCAATTCACCATTAGCCTGGGGATCGCCAGTTTTCCGGAGGATGCAACGGAAATCGGGGACCTGATTCGCAAGGCCGATCGCGCCCTGTACCAGGCCAAAACCCGCGGCCGAAATCGCATCTATCGGTATGATGGTCAGGCGTGATTCGCCTCCTTTAGCCCTACCAGCGCCGTTACTGAAGACCGCCGTTCGCAGCACAGAAGGTGGACGCCAGCCTATATGTGTGCAGGCCCGGAACGGCGAGGGTGCCCCACGATCGCCGAGATTCTTGACCCCGCTTCACCTGAAGCTCATGCCCTCTGGGCAACAGTTTGGGCGACCAAAACAACGGGTGGTTGATTCACCGGTTCGATGTTGATCAACCCATCGCACCAGGGGCATGCAGGCGCTTTGGGTTTACTCTCGAATCCGGGCAGGGTCTCCAGCGATGGCATGTCGCTATGGGTCCTCGCAGAGCATCCATTGACCTTGGCGGGCTGTGGCTGGATGAAAGCTCACGCCATGTGAAGGGCGATGCCTCAACCTCCGCCTTGTGCGCGCCCCTCAGCCATCTGCGCCGGATGGATCGGCAAATTTCCGCTTGACCCGTGGGCACGCGCTTGCTAAAATGAGGCTTCCACATCCCGGGAGTGCCACCGTCGTTCAGACCTCACCATGACTGCGATCAACGATATCCACCAGCCAAGAGGAGGGGACGATGCGGCGCTGGGAACACCACCGCACCCGTTCAAAAGTTGCATTACTTCTGCTGATCAATCTGATGACACTCCTCGGTGGGCGATATGCAGCGCTGATCACGATCGTGAAGCTTGAACTCTTTGGGGATGCCATCGCCTTTGCCAAAACGCCCAAAAAGAAGCTAGCCAAATCCCATCTCAGTCGTGACCCGCGCGAGCGCCCCCCGGCGCAGCCGGTGGCTCGGCGGTCGACGGGACTGAACAAGCGGCCACGTGAACCCCATCTTCTTTTCCATGTGGTACGTCGCGGAGAAACCCTCTCGCAGGTGGCCAGCCTTTATGGCGTCACCCTCGAAGCGCTGCAAGTCGCCAACAGCCTGAAAGATCCGGACCACCTTTTACCGGGACAGAAGCTGCGCATCCCAGCACAAGACGGTCTCGTCGGCGTTAAGCTGGAGCCGGGCGCTAGGGCCGATGCGCGTGTCCTGTTGCTCGGAGGGCAGCGTCACCTCGAGCGCTCTACCCATTCTCGCGCCAAGGCACAGCGTGGTTTCATCTGGCCCGTCGACGGCAGTCTCACATCGCCCTTTGGAGAACGCGACCATGTGATGGGAGGGAGTGGAACGCAATTCCACGCGGGAATCGACCTGGCAGTGCCGATTGGAAGCCCTGTCCGCGCAGCGCAGGAAGGTATCGTCGTCTTTGCAGGCTACAACGGCGCTTATGGTAAAGTGGTGAAGCTCGACCATCTGAACGGTTATTCGACGCTCTATGCCCATAATGCACGCATTCTCGTGCATGTTGGACAGGCGGTGAAGGTAGGCCAGGTGATCTGCCTGAGTGGCAACACCGGACGCTCGACAGGGCCGCACCTCCATTTCGAGGTCCACAAAGATGGTTGGCCAATCGACCCTTTGCCGCATCTACAGTGAGTCAATGGCCGCCTGTCGGCCCTTTGAGGCCTGCAAAGAACCCCCAAGCCGCAAATTTTCTTGACATGATACACGCAATTGTGTACAAATTAGCGTGAACACTGTGGCTGAGGGGGAGTGCCTTCGCGAAACCCTGGAAAAAGGAGGGATCTATGAACAAAGCCGAGCTCGTTTCGCAGATGGCCAAAACGGCAGGCATCACCAAAGGGCAGGCGGAAAAAGCGCTGAATACCATGCAAGAGTGTGTCGTCGATGCGATCAGGAAAGGCGACAAAGTTACATTGGTCGGCTTTGGGACCTTTTCCTCAGTGAATCGCAAGGCCAGAACTGGGCGCAATCCCCAGACAGGGTCGGAGATTAAGATCCCCGCCAAGCGGGTGCCCAAGTTCTCGCCGGGGATCCAACTGCGCGAAGCGGCTTCGAAAGGGCGGGCCCGCAAGAAATAACGAGTGACTCCTGTGGACGCTGGTCACAAATGGGCAGGGCCATGCGACTGATCACCTGCGATGACTGCCCTGCCCATCCCAGGCGGCTCCGCCGATGACACCTCCGATGAGAGGCGATGCCCTCGCGTTTCATCCCTTCCGCGATGTATCCTGCAGTGCTCTCTTACCCATACCCGGGTGAATGTGTCAGCCAGATGACCGGCGAGAGCTTCGGTCGCGTGCGTGTTCTCGCCTCGGCCAATGGCTCCAGCGCACCATCCTAAGGCATGCGTTAGGGGCAGAGGTTCCTGGCTGTCCCGGCGGGCTGGCTTCACAGGGAGACTCACATATTATGAACCTCACCGAGCTGCAAAAACGCACGATTCCTGAGCTGATAGCCATCGCGAGGGATTTTAACATCCCCGAAGCAGCTGCATTGAAAAAGCAGGAGCTGATCTTTCGGATCCTCCGCTCTCATCTCGAGAAAGAAGGACAGATCTATGGCGAAGGAGTGCTCGAAGTCTTACCAGAGGGCTTTGGGTTTCTGCGCTCGCCGATGTATAATTACCTCCCCGGCCCCGACGATATCTACGTGTCGCCGTCGCAAATCCGCCGCTTCGACCTGCGCAAAGGGGATACGATCTCTGGTCAGGTGCGCCCTCCGCAGGGCGATGAAAAGTATTTCGCGCTCCTCCGGGTCGAGACCGTCAACTTCGAGAACCCTGAGGTTGTCAAACGCCGCATTCTCTTCGACAATCTGACGCCGATCTACCCCAACGAGCGCCTGGGCCTCGAAACCTCCGACGGCAATCTATCTATGCGCATCGTCGATCTCTTCACCCCGATTGGCAAAGGGCAACGCGGCCTCATCGTCGCCCCACCGCGCACCGGCAAGACGATGTTATTGCAGGCCATCGCCAATAGCATCACCGCCAACCACCCCGAGGCACTACTCATCGTGCTGCTCATCGATGAACGCCCAGAGGAAGTGACCGACATGCAACGGTCGGTACACGGCGAGGTGATTAGCTCGACCTTCGATGAACCGGCCCAACGCCACATCCAGGTGGCCGAGATGGTCATCGAAAAAGCCAAGCGCCTGGTGGAATCGCGTAAAGATGTGGTGATCTTGCTGGATAGCATCACCCGTCTGGCACGAGCCTACAACGCTGTCGTACCGTCCAGCGGCAAAGTGCTGTCGGGTGGGATCGAGGCCACAGCTTTGACCAAGCCACGGCAATTCTTCGCCACCGCCCGTAATATCGAGGAAGGCGGCAGCATCACCATCATCGCCACCGCCCTCATCGATACCGGCAGCCGCATGGACGAAGTGATCTTCGAGGAGTTCAAAGGCACCGGGAATATGGAGCTGTATCTCGACCGCAAACTCGCCGATAAGCGCGTTTTCCCCGCCCTCGACATCACCCGCTCGGGCACGCGCAAAGAGGAACTATTGTTATCGCCTGAGGAGTTGGACAAGGTGTGGGTATTACGAAAGGCGCTGCAGCCTTTGGGGGTGACAGGAGCGGTGGAATTCTTGCTGGAGAAAATGCGCGGCACAAAGAGCAACAAAGAATTCCTGGAGATGATGAAAATCCAGGATGCGCGCGCCTCATGAGACGGCGTGGTGAGGCCGCCCCTCCCCGAGCCGCCGCGGGTACTCGCTGAGCCTCGCTTCGGAAGGCCCCTGGGAAAACCGGAATCGAGTCCGGTGGCCCGTGCCACAGAAGGCATCCGCCGCGGTCGTTCGCTGCATGCCGGATGCAGATCGTTGAACGCGTTGAGAGGGGCCCCGTGGGCGCATCCTGCATCGTCGGCTATGGGCATAAGAGCGGGCGTGGCGCCTGCGCTTTTCCTTGCAGTCACGTGTATAAGGTGCTATCACAAACGGCGGCATCTCGACGGTGAGCTCGCAATCGGGCCGTGCGACGGCCGGCCCTTGGGTCGGATGGAGACGGTGTTCTACCAACGCCGGGCCATGGAAGTGCCGGGAGCGATGGGCATGATGCACGATGGAGCGCTTGCCGGCAAGCGCGTGACGATCATGGGCTTGGGGTTTTTCGGGGGCACGCTTGGTCTGGCTCGGTATTTGGTAGCGCAAGGGGCCAAGGTGACCATCACGGACCTGAAATCGGCCGATGATTTAGCCGACTCAGTCAAGGCTCTCACAGGCTTGCCGGTGCGTTTCGTGCTAGGACGGCACGAGGAGGCCGATTTCACAGAGGTCGATGCCGTGTTCGCCAGCCCGGCCGTGCCGGAAACCTCGCCCTATCTGGTCGCCGCGCGCGCCAGAGGCGTTCCCGTCGACACCGAAATGAATCTCTTCATGCGGCTGTGTCGCGGCACCATCGTGGGGGTCACCGGCAGCAACGGCAAGACTACGACGACGAGCTTGATCGGTGCCATTCTCCGGGCACATAACCCACGCACCCGGGTCGGGGGGAACATCGGGCACTCGCTGCTCCCAGAGGTGGACCGGATCGCACCAGGCGATCCGGTAGTATTGGAGCTCTCGAGTTTTCAACTTGAGGATCTGGCCGAGGTCGGCCGCAGCCCTCACATCGCCCTCCTGCTCAATCTCTCGCCCAACCATCTCGATCGTCACGGCAGCATGGAGCGCTATCTGGCGGCCAAGACCCAGATATTTGCCTACCAATCGCCGACTGATGTGGCCATCCTCAATGCTGACGATGAGCGAGTAGCATCGTTGGCCGCCGGGCTTACGGCACAAGTGCGCTTCTTCAGCCTACAGCATCGCGTCGAGGACGGTGCCTATCTGGAGGGCGAGCGCATTCTCCTGGCGCATGGCGGCACTGTACAACCTGTGTGTCAGGTGCGGGACATCCCGCTGCTCGGCCGTCATAACGTGGCCAACGTCTTGGCGGCCGTGGCGGCTGCGGATGCCTGGGGTGTACCGTCGGGGGTAATGCACCAGGCCATCCGAGCATTTTCTGGCGTCGAGCATCGGCTGGAGCGTGTGCGGGAGCTGCACGGCGTGACCTTCTACAATGATTCCATCGCCACGTCGCCGGCTGCCACGCTGGCGGCGCTGGCGTCGATTTCCCAGCCCATTTTGCTCATCGCTGGGGGATATGATAAGGGCTTGCCGTTTCAAGCTCTGGCAGAGGCGATCGTGCAGCGCGTCAAAGCGCTCTTCCTCATCGGCGACACTGCCAGCCAGATCGCCGCGGCGGTCCAGGCCGCTTGCCACGCTGAAACCGCGACACCCAGGATCGCCTTCTGTGCCAACCTCCAACAAGCGGTCCTAGCTGCCTACCACACCGCCGCCCCCGGCGACGTGGTGCTGCTGTCGCCCGCCTGCGCCAGCTATGACCAATTTCGAAACTTCGTGGAGCGTGGCCGCCTGTTTAAGCAGTACGTCGCCGAACTAGGGGGCTCCTCGAGCCGCGCCGCCAGATGAACGCAGCGCCCACCGACAGGCGCCGAGAGGGTGCCATGGAGTCCGCTATCGGTAGGTGAGCCGCTTGCAATCGGCCTGACGTTCTCGTATAGTGGAAACTTTATGGCGCGATGGTGGTGTGGGAATGGGGCCTTGTTTAGGGGTGAGTGTGACGGGGGTCCGATGCAGGCTTCAGTGAGTTTACACGCCTTGAGGAGTGTGCTGACGTTCAGTGTTCTCGTAGTACTGGCCGGATGCACTTTCAAACCAGGGTATTTGACGGGGGAAAACACCGATGTGCCCAACCGGTGGCGGGTGGAGGAGATCGCCACCGCACGCCTGTCCGATGACCAACGAGAGGTCTTCGAGCGTCGTGGGGCGCCGACGTACATCCGCTTCTTCCGCGAGGTCGAAACGCGTAAACCGGTCTATGCGTGGATCTACGCCAACCAAGATGGGCCAGTCGATCTGGTATGGTTCATCGATGGTCAACGCGTCGACGCCATCGCCGTCGATCGAGACCCCTCGGCTTTCAGCTCGACCACCCGCCGCCGCGCCCGTATCGCTCTGCTGAGCGCTACAGGAGCGGCCATTGTGCCGGTGATCGTGTTACTCGCCAATTAACCCGCAGAAGCCTCCGGGCTCAGGCTTTACACGCCGAAGGCAGCGTTAGGTTTGTTCAACCCAGCAATGCACGCAATCTTTCCAGTAAGTGATCGATGCCGACGCGCTCTTGAGTCATGCTGTCCCGGTCGCGCAGCGTCACCGTCTCGTTGGTCAGCGTTTCCGAGTCGACGGTGATGCCGTACGGTGTGCCGATCTCATCCTGCCGACGATAGCGCCTGCCGATCGAACCGGACTCATCATAGAACACCTTGTAGTGTGGGCGCAGCATGGTGGCGATGCGTTGGGCGATCTCTGGCATGCCGTCGCGTTTAACCAAGGGGAAAATGGCCACTTTGATGGGCGCGATCTTGGGGGACAGATGGAGCACCACGCGTTCCGGTTGCTCGTCGTAGGCATCGATCAGGCAAGTCAACAGCGTACGGTCTACGCCCGCCGAGGTCTCGATGATGTAGGGAATATACCGTTCGCGTGAGGCCTCATCGAAATACGACATATCTTTGCCGGAGAACTGTTGATGCTGTGTGAGATCGAAATCCCCCCGGTTATGAATCCCCTCTAACTCGCGCCACCCAAAGGGATAACGATACTCGATATCGAAGGCCGCCCGAGCGTAGTGCGCCAATTCTTGGGGACTATGCGGATGGAACCGCAGATGCTCGCGCCGGATGCCAAGCCCAAGATACCAGGCGAAGCGTGCTTCCTTCCAATGTTCGAACCACTGGGCAGCGGTATCGGGCTTGACGAAGAACTGCATCTCCATTTGCTCGAATTCGCGCGAGCGGAAGATGAAGTTACCGGGCGAGATCTCGTTGCGAAAGGCTTTGCCGATCTGGGCGATGCCAAAGGGCACCTTTTGGCGTGAAGGCAACAGCACGTTATGGAAATTGACATAGATCCCTTGCGCCGTCTCCGGCCGCAGATAGATTCGGGCGCTGTCGTCCTGGACCGGGCCGATGTACGTCTGGAACATAAGATTGAACAGGCGGGGCTCGGTCAGCTCCCCCGGACATCCTGGGGCGCCTGGGGCAACGCTGGGTTTACGCGGACAGCTCGCCTCTGCCACCTGGTCGGCCCGGAAACGCTGCTTGCAAAGTCGACAATCGACCAGGGGGTCTGTGAAGCCCGCCACATGCCCGGAAGCCTCCCACACGCGCGGGTGCATCAAAATCGCGGCGTCGATGCCCTCGATGTCATCGCGCAGCCATGTCATACTGCGCCACCACCATGCCTTGATGTTATTCTTCAGCTCGACGCCGAGCGGCCCATAATCCCAGCAGCTATTGATACCGCCGTAGATTTCACTTGAGGGGAAGATGAACCCCCGCCGCTTGCAAAGGGCCACGAGTTTATCCATCACGTCGCCGGGCTCGGATGCCTTGGCGTTTTCAGCTGGATGTTCCTCGGAATGCACACCATCTCCTTTACACCTTCGACATGGCCTATAGGCCATCGCACGGGGGACTGACCCTGGGTGTAACACGGTGCAGGCAACACAGACGAGCAGACGGTCGCTGCGTGCTGTGCCCGACACCTTACCAGGTAGGCTGACCGGTGTCAACGAGGCTCAGACTGGGCGCAGAGCGCTGACGGCAAGACAAGCACATTCGGGGAACGGTGATCCACGAAGGGGCGGAGCCCTCCGTTGGGCGGTGTGCCCTGCCCTCGGAGGCTCCACCCGAGGCCGGTAGAGTGCTGCTGCTCTTAGCTCTTCTTCGAGGTCTTGACCATGAAACTGCTGACGAGCTGCTGAACTTGGGTGCTGCCACAACCGGGACAGGTGATGGTCCCCGTTTCCCGATCGCGCAGCGATAGGGCCAGCGTAAACGGGCGGTGGCAGCTCTGGCATTCGAATTCATAGCTTGGCATGGTGCTTCCCTCCCACCTGCATCCCATGACAGGCTTCTCACGGCCAGATGTCCCTTTACGACCTGGGTCCACTCCGTTGGTAACGTCGATACCTGTCTCCAAATGTAGTCCACACTGCGCATAAAATCAACGCCCCGAGCTACCCCAGCTGACGCCACACGAGGTGCTTACGCACGGCCTCGGCCATGAGGTTGAAGCCCATCGCCGAGATCACCACCGCCATGCCGGGAAATAGCACAATCGCAGGGTTGACATGGAGGTACGGCAAGTTGGCCTTGAGATCACCCCCCCAACTCGGCATTAAGGGGAGGAGCCCAATATCCAAAAAATTGAGGGTGGCTTCGACGATGATGGCAAGGCCGAAGGCTTGTAGCCATACCGCAGCGATGAGCCCCACGGGAATGAGAGATCGAGATCGTGCTGCGACGTAGCCACGTAAAAAAACGGCGGCGGTGGACGGCGTCAGCGCCGCGGTCAGTGCGGCGATCTCCTGCACATATCCCTGGCCGAGCAGGGTCATCATGAGCAAGCCGACGATCAGCGCAGGAAAGGCCTCCAAGATACCGACGATGGGGGACATCAGCGCCATGCCAAGACCGTGTGCGAAACGCGGCACACCTCCTAGCAGGAATCCTAGGACCAGCGCCCCTGTGGCGCCAGCGCCGGCCACCATCAGGGAGTAGCGAGCACCGAAGATGATGCGGCTCAGCATATCACGCCCCAACAGATCAGAGCCCATCCAGTATTGGGTAGTCGGCGGTTGGAGACGGTCCTTCATGTGCACTTCATCGGGGAGATAGGGGGCGATATAGCTGGCAAAGAGTGCGGTGGTAGCGATGACGGCGACGAGTACCACGCCGAGGAAGAAGCTATCCTGCATGCACAACGCCCCTAGCCCTGCCGGAGATTTCGCCGGGGCGTCGCTGAGGAACTGGGCGGGATCCCGCTTCAGACGACGTTCCCTGACCGCCTCGATGCCGTTGGCGAGGGCGCGGATGACCGCGTAGCCCCCCACCATAATCAGCAAGAAGGCTTGGATTTTCGGGTAGTCACGGCGGACGAAGGCTTCGATGCCAAAATCGCCGAAGCCAGGAATGGTAAAGATCTTCTCCGCCAGCATGATGCTGCCCAGCAACAGAGCACCATGCTGGAAAAGCACCACCAAACTATGACCAAGGGCCTTCCCGCCCACGTGCCACAGGCGTACCTCGCGAAGATGGCCTGCGTCGAGGAAGCCATCGAAGCCATCCTCGAATATCTCTCGCGCGGCCGACAGCCGTGCTGCCACGCGGGGGCCGATGATGATGCCGTACAGGATCCCCACCGAGAGCGCAGGGAGCAGGAGTTGACGATAGGCCAGCCAAGGCCGTTCGGAAAAAAATGCGAAGCCACCGATGGGAAACCATTCCAAATGCCACACGAAAAAGAACTTCATCAGGATGCCAAAATAGAAGTCAGGAAAGCCCGCGGCCACGACGGCCATGCCCTGCCCCCGCCCACCGTACGGACGATGCCAAGGGTAAATGGCCACCAGGGCGAGGAAGGTGCCGATGAGAACTGCCAACATGACGGCCTCGGCCAGCAGTTTAAGCGTCAGCGGCAGTGTAAGGGACACTTCCCGAAGCACTGGTCGCCCGGTGAACTTCGAGCGCCCCCACTCGCCATCGAGCCAGTTGCGCCACCACAGGCCGTACTGCTCATAGAGAGGACGATCGAAGCCATAGTGCACCCGCAAGGCTGCTGCGCGTTCGGCCGTATAGGGCCAGCCGATGAGCGCGCGTTCGGGTCCGCCCGGCGCTAGATATGGAAGGCTGAAGATAATGGTGGCAATGCCGAGGAGAACGATGAGGAGGTTAGCCAGTCGGATCAGGATGTCGAGGACTACCGCGCGCACGGCAGCTCTCCATGGTTGGGGGAGACGCAGGGAAGAGATCGGCGCGCTTGGCTCGCAGGATTGCGATGTAAGAGAGGGTGACAGGTAGAAGCGAGGTATCTCGGGCAAACGTCCATGGATCGCGAATGCAACTCCCTTGACGATATCACCATCTGTAGCATAGTATAAGCCTTATTATGTCTGGCCGTTCGGTGCCTGTCAATCGCCTTCGGCTGCATGCATGACACCTCCCTGATCGGGCGAGTCGGCAGCATCGCCGGCTTGCCTGAGGCCTCACCGCCTTGATACAATACGCTATGAGATTCGGTGGACTAGCGATCAATACCTGGGCGGAGCGAGGCATACGATGTCTGACCCCATGCCATCTAACCGGTACCCGATCGACCTCAAAGAGCTGACGCCCCCCGAAATCCAGAGCTGTCTCATGGAGATGGGGGCTGAAGGCTACCGCGCACGGCAGGTCGCACGCTGGGTGTTTCAAGCGGGGGCAACGCAGTTTGCCGAGATGACCGATCTGCCGAAAGCGCTGCGCCAGACGCTGGAAACGCGCACGTACATTAGCCGTTTGCCGTGCCCCGAGGTCTATGCGGCGAGCGATGGGACGCGCAAACTGCGCTATCAGCTGGGCGATGGCGCCGTCATCGAGAGCGTCCTCATCCGGGAGCCGACGCGCTTGACCCTATGCCTTTCCACCCAAGCCGGCTGCCGCATCGGCTGTGCTTTCTGTCTGACGGCCAAAGGTGGGCTTCGGCGGCACCTCCGCGTGGCGGAGATCGTCGATCAAATCTTCCAAGCACGCGCCCTGCTTGGGGCCGACGAGCGCCTGACCAATCTCGTCTTTATGGGCATGGGCGAGCCCTTGGATAACTATACCAATACGGTGAAAGCGCTGCGCATCATCACTCATCCTGAAGGCATCGGCTTTTCACCGCGGCGCATCACGGTGTCGACCTCGGGGCTCGTGCCCGCCCTGCGCAAGTTTGGGGCCGAAGGGTTACGCGTCAATCTGGCCGTCTCGCTGAACGCCCCCAACGACGCCATTCGTACCCAGTTGATGCCCATCAACAAAAAATGGCCCATCGCCGAGCTACTGGCAGCCTGCAAAGCATACCCTCTGCCCCCCAGTCGTCGCATCACCTTTGAATACGTCTTGCTGGAAGGCGTCAATGATCATCCGACGCATGCCGAGCAGGTGGCCCGGTTGCTGAGCGGCCTGCGCTGCAAAGTCAATCTCATCCCCTTCAACGACTTCCCCGGCGCCGCGTTTCGCCGGCCTTCACCCGAGGCGGTGCAACGCTTCCAAGCCATCCTGCTGAGCCATTACCTAACGGCCACGGTGCGCGAAAGCCGCGGCCGTGACATCGGGGCGGCCTGTGGGCAGTTGGCGGAGCGCCCAGGGCTGCCGATCCCTCTTGACAGCGCCTCGCCTATTGGCTAGCATACGCCAGCGTTGTCGCCAACCAGATGTGGTGGTGGCCTTATCCTGTGCCGTAGAGAGTCGGGAATCTTGGAGGGAACGGGGTGGCCGGAAAGGTGGAGCCAATGGGGCGAGTAGCAGTTTATCCGGGGACGTTCGATCCCGTCACCCATGGGCATATCGACATCATGGAGCGCAGCCTACGGCTGTTCGACAGATTGTATGTGGGGGTTTTCGACAACCTCTCCAAATCGGTGCTTTTCTCCAATCAAGAACGCATCGAGATGATCCGCAAGGCGACGTCTCATCTGCCCGGCCTCGAGGTTGAAGCCTTCAACTCGCTCCTGGTGGATTATGCCAAAGCCCGGGGGGCCTGCGCCATCATTCGCGGGTTACGGGCGGTTTCCGACTTCGATTACGAATTTCAGATGACCCTGATGAACCGTAAGTTAGATTCGATCGTGGAAACGGTCTTCATGATGCCCAGCGAAGAATATGTCTATGTCAGTTCGCGGTTGATCAAGGAAGTGGTGAGCCTAGGCGGACGGGTGACGGGGCTCGTCCCGGATTTTGTGGAAGAAGCCTTGATTCAGCGTCTCGGTCAACGCCGGTAGGAGAAGCACATGGCACTGGCACGACGGATGGCAGGGGTGGCAGGTTCCCCTACCCTGAAAGTCTCAGCGATCGCCCGGACACTGCGCGCCCAAGGCCGTGATGTCGTGGATTTCGGCAGCGGCGAGCCCGACTTCGATACGCCGGAGCACATCAAGCAGGCGGCCCTCAAAGCGATGCGTGAGGGCTTTACCAAATACACCTCACCCAGCGGCATCGACGAACTCAAAGACGCCGTTGTCGAGAAACTCAAGCGCGAGAACACCCTGTACTACACGCGCGATCAGGTAGTCATTTCCTGTGGGGCGAAGCACGTCCTCCACAACTTGGCTCAAGTGTTGTTCGATCCGGGCGATGAGGTGATTCTCCCCGCCCCGTACTGGACATCCTATGAGACCATCATTCAGATGGCTGGGGCGGTGCCGGTCATCATCTCCACGACCGAGCAGGAGGACTTTCGCGTCACCTTGGAGATGCTGGAACAGCGGGTGACCCCACGCACCAAAGCGGTGATCATCAATAGCCCCAGCAACCCCACTGGCAGTATGTACAGCCGCGAAGAGTTGGCCGCCATCGCCAAGCTGGCCATCGAGCGCCGTCTGTACGTCATCGCCGATGATATTTACGAGAAGATCGTCTTCGACCGACGTTTGCACACCAGCATCGTACAGCTTATGCAGGAAGCTCCCGAGCTGGCGATCCTGGTGAACGGCTTTTCGAAAACGTATGCGATGACCGGATGGCGGCTGGGCTATGCCGTGGGCCCGCAGGAGATCATCACAGCCATGGGCAATTATCAGAGCCAGACGACCTCCAACCCGAACTCGATCGCGCAAAAGGCGGGGATCGAAGCACTCCGTGGTCCGCAAGATACGGTGAAGATGATGGTGCGAGAGTTCGAGCATCGCCGCAATTACGTGGTGGAGCGGCTCAATGCCATGGAAGGGATTTCCTGTTTCAAACCGATGGGTGCCTTCTACGCCTTTCCGAATGTCAGCCGTACTTATGGGAAACGGTGTGCCGCCGGTCGCATCAGGAATTCATCGACTTTCACCGAACACCTCCTCCAAGTCGCAGGAGTCGCAGTCGTGCCGGGAGCGGCCTTTGGCGATGATCGCTGCATCCGCCTATCCTTTGCAACCTCTATGGAGCAACTCCAGCAAGGCCTGGACCGACTAGCCCAGTTCGCCAAAGAGCTGACCGATTGATTATCGTGCCTCTGCTTTAGGGGGAGATGTCCCGCCGCTGCCGTCGGCCGCTTTTGCACAGCGAAAGCCGATGGCGGTCATTTGCGAATGCGGCAGCGCATATTGGCGATGATAGCCTGTGGCGATCGACTTAAAGTAGTCCCATGATCCGCCGCGCAAGACCTTGTATTTCTCACCAGCATCATAATTGGTGAACGAATTGCCAGAATACATGACGAACCAATCCTCGACCCACTCCGACACATTGCCCGCCATATCGTAAACGCCGTATTCGCTGATATCCCTTTCGAACATCCCCACCGGTGACGTTTGCCGCAGGCCGCTTTCGATGGTGTTGGCAGGCTTATCGAGCCAATCGTTGCCCCACGGATAGCTCTTCCCGTTGGCGCCACGGGCGGCCTTTTCCCATTGTGCCTCAGTAGGTAAGCTTTTTCCCGCCCAAGCGCAGAAAGCTTTGGCGTCTTCCCAACTGACGAGGACGACCGGATCATCGCCCTTGCCAGTCGGATACATGCGCGCCTGCCAATCCCATTTGTAGGGCTCTGCCGCCGGCTCCAGGGACCAGGGAACTTTGTGCCCGGTCGCGTCGATAAAGCGTTTATAGCGCTTATTCGTCACTTCGTATTTATCGATGTAAAAGGCCGGCAACGGAATGCGTCGCACCGGCTGTGTGTCATAACTCCCGGCATGGCCCATGGTGAACTCGCCGGCAGGGATGAGGACCATTTCTCCCTCATCGGTGACAGGCGAGGACGCGGTGGACGCACCAGCAGAAGCGCCCGACGCCGCCACACTCCACGCCAGCCAGAGCGATACGCTCAGCCAGCCACCGACCATCAGATATGTCCCCGTGTCCTTCATAGTCAGAATCCTTTCCCGTCTCAACCGTCAGCAGATAAAAAAAGGGGACCGAGGTTTGAGCATACTAGCCGCGGTCCCCTACCCTACTCCTTACCCCGTCACGACTTCTCCAGGTTACCGAATCAGGACCTTGAACTCTACCCGTCGGTTCAGAGCACGGCCCTCACGCGTACGGTTATCGGCGATCGGCCGCGACTCACCGTAGCTCAGGGTCGTCATCCGTTTGGGATCGACCTGGTGCCGTAGCACCAGATAGCCCTTCACGACCTCGGCGCGCCGCTTGCCGAGTCCGAGGTTATAGAGTTCAGTGCCGATGGAGTCGGTATGGCCTTCGATCTCTACCATCAGGTTCGGATTGTCCTTCATCTTTTGTGCAGCTTCATCCAACACCCGCCGGCCCAATGGCGTCAGCCGCGATTTATCGAATTCAAAGTGCACCGATTGCAGCACGACACGCTCAACACGTCGCTCAGGCGGCGGTGGCGGCGGCGGTGGTGGTGGTGGCGGCGGCGGCGGTGGCGGCGGCGGTGCGGCGACCCGTCGCGGGAAGTGGAACGCCACGCCCGCATAGGCGTTGCTGATATCCATGTCGGTGCGGACGGCTTGGCCGCTAAATTTCCAGGTTAGATTGAAGACGTGCAAATATTTGTATTCGGCGAACAGCGCCAGGTTCGGCATGACAAAATACTTGAGACCAGCGATCCCCTGCGCCCCCCACGCATCGGTGACATCCCCATCCTGCGCGCCACTGGGGGGGTTTCTGATGTCAAGTTGGGCGTTGATCCATCCGCCGCCGGCACCGATGTAGGGCTGGAAGCGCCCGTGTGGGTAGTCGACGTTGCGCACTAAGGGTAGTCGCCCAACGACGTTCAACGTGACGCCGGTGGTCCTGAGGTCGACCCTACTGCCGACGTCGATGACGTCAGAGAGGGGAGCCGTCAGTTGCCCACCCGGAAGGTCGAGTTGTCTCGTCCGATTGGTGTCCATATCGGGCCCGAAGATGTTGAAGACATCGAGTTCGAACCCCAGGAAGGGCAGCGGTTCCAAAAAGTAGCCGAACTTCCCACCAAGAAGGGATGAGGTAAGGCCTCGATCGTCTCTGACAGTGACGTCAGTTCTGCCACCAGTCAGCAGGCGAAAGTCAGAGAACGTGACATCATTCTCGTGGGGAAATGCAGCGCCTGCGTAGATCCCGAAATATGGCTCAGCCGAGGCCAACGACGTCGCAAGCAAGAGGGAAATGGCGGCCCAGCTAAGAACCACTCTGAGTTTTCGCATCCTCATACCGGTTTCTCCCCATAAGAGCGTCCGTAAGTGCTGTGCATGGACCACACGTGAAGTGTCCCCATTCGCGTGTGAGGCAACGAGGACTTGACCACCGATCGCTTGACCTACATCCAACGAACGCTTGTACAGAACACGATCTGGTCTGCGTGGGGAACTTTGGCCTAGTAAAGCTCACTCTCCATCCTGAGGGTCCGACTGTGTTTTCGGCCTGGACATCCCTCCCCTCTAACATAGCGCTAACTCGCGCCACAGCCCTAGATCTAACGGATCAAAACCTTCAAGTTCCGCGGGTCGATTGAGGACTCGAGCCATCGACGTCCGCTTGTCAGCGATGGGTCGAGCCTCTCAGCGTCGTTCAAGGTGGTCATCCGTATGACGCCCTCGGAATGGCGAGAGCCGAGATCTAGGTAAAAGCGGACGCCGTAGACTCCGTTTCAGATGGCGCTGGAGCGATTCAGCCCCAGTTACTGACGATCCTCAGCCTGCCGAAATCAGGTTGTGAAAACCTTGCTCGCACGCGCCAAATAACCCCACGGAGTGTGCATCCTACGGCAATGCTTCCATCGTTGGCAGATCAACGTATACCATAACGAACCGACCGAACTCGGCTGTGGGCATACGGTTAACCACGACGCCCATTACGACGCATTTAATGGAAGTAGTCCAGCTTCAAGGGCATTAGCTAAGAGGCGGAAAGATGCTCCAGCCCCGCTAGCTGCCGATCTTCGGTGCCTATACTATCGGACAGGAACCACCTTGTCAATCGAAAAGCACCCTCCAGAGGCGTCTACGATCGAGTTTGGGCTTGATCTCAACGACTTATCGCTCAACTGAGCTTGAACGTCTGGGAGAATTCGACTGAATTGGTTGCGAGGCGATCGTCCTCCAGCCATTGACGCTGCTGGCTCGTTGTCGCATCGAAGTGGACATTCTGGCCCTTTAAAGCGCCATCGGCACAATACCGATGGACGGATTCCAAGGGCCGTTCCCTACCGTGGCAAGTCCCGAACACATGGAAGACGTCACGCTGAGTCATGCTGTCCCGCACCCCTTTGGCTGTCTCGCCCTCTCCGGCGCCGTTGGCCGCGGCGAACGGGAGGTCTGTCTCCCTGCGCGCAGCGAGGCGGGGCGATGCCGCCTACCCTGCTCGGTGCAGGTTGGACCGGCTACCTCTTCGATAAGGGGGGCGGGGGTTGGCCGAGCCTCCCCGGACCTCTTGCTCTGCGAGGTTCTGCGCACGCCGTAGAGTGCAGGGATTGCAGTTGCCTGGCTAGGGGGATTTGCGTATACTGCAGAGCGGCGCGCTCGATGACCTCTAGCGGCATCAAGGGGATGGACATCTTGAGACGAGGATCCAGGTATGGCAGAGAGGACAAGCTCACGGAAAACGGTGTTCGCGTGCTTTGCTCATCCCGACGACGAAGTCGGAGCCTTGGGGACCCTGGCCAATCACGTTGACCGTGGCGACCGTGTGGTGCTGGCGTGGATGACGTGTGGCGAGAACACCTCGATGTCGAAGGGGAAAACCCCTGCGGAAGTGGCGCGTGAGCGGCGCGCCCACGGTCATGAGGTGGGGAAGATCATCGGCTGCGACGTGACGTTTTTCGATTACGCTGACACCCAGGTGCAATTGACGCGCGACGCGGCGGTTCGCATGGGACAGTTCATCGCCGAGTTAAAGCCCGATGCCATCATCACATGGGATAGCTTCAATAGCCATCCAGACCACCGTGAGACGGTGAAAATCATCATGGATGGCATTCGCTTTGCGCGCCTCCCCAGATTGGTCGAACCTCACACGCCACACCGGATTGAGCTGCCGGTCTATCAATATGTGGACCGCCGGAACCACGACCCCATCGTGTTCGTCGATGTCTCGGAGCAAATCGACAAGATTCTCAAAGCGGTGACAGTGTATTCAGAGGCCTTCGACTGGACCAATGTCGAGGAGCGGGTGCGGATCCGGAGGGCCTCCATCGGCATGGAATGCGGCGTGCGCTACGCTGAGAAGTTTAGCGTTCGGCAGCGCGTCGCACCAGCGCTCACTTACCTGGTGTAGCGCGTCGCGGGTGTACCGATCCTTCGCCTGTTCGATGGAGGAGCAGGAGGATGGGGCGATGAGACACGATGACATCCGCATGCGCGGGTTCGCGACTCGCCATGATGTGGACGAAGCGTTGGCGCTTCTGCAGCAACGCATCACCCCCCTGCCCGGTGAGGTGATCGCGTTGGCGGAAGGGCTCGACCGCGTGCTGGCCACGGACATCGTGGCCAGCATCGACGTGCCGCATTTCGACCGCGCCGCCGTCGATGGTTATGGCGTCCGGGCTCGCGACACCTTTGGGGCCTCTGACTATAATCCGATTGCCTTGACGTTAAAGGGCGAGGTCTTCCCTGGCCGCGTCCTCGAAATCGTGGTGGGCGAAAACGAGGCGGTGCGCATCATGACCGGTGCTCCCCTGCCCGCGGGCGCCGACGCCGTGGTCATGGCAGAGTACGCCGAAGAGTCCGATGGCATCGTCAATATCCTCCAACCCATCGCTCCGTTCAAAAACGTCGGGCGCATCGGCGAGGATATACGACGGGGGGATGTCGTGCTGACGCGTGGGCGCAAGCTGCGCCCGCAGGATCTGGGGGTGTTGGCGTCGATTCAGGTGGCGCAGGTGGCGGTGTACCGGCGACCGACGGTGGCCCTGATCGTCACCGGCAACGAACTAGTCGAAGTCGGCGAGCCCTTGACGCGCTGCCAGATCGTCGATAGCAACTCCTTCACCCTCAGCGGCCTAGTACGTCGCCTCGGCGGCATCCCGGTGCGCAAGGGCATCCTGCCCGACGATTATCAGGTGATCAAGGCGGCCATAGCGCAGGCCAGCGAAGATGTCGTCATCGTCACCGGCGGCACCTCGGTCGGTGCCGAGGACTTCGCCCCATTGATCATCCAGGAGCTGGGCGAACTGTTGGTGCACGGCGTCGCCATGCGACCTTCCAGTCCGGTGGGCTTCGGCTTCATCCAGCGTCGACCGATCTTTCTCCTCCCCGGCAACCCCGTGTCGGCGCTGGTGGCCTTCGACGCCTTTGTCGGGCCAACGCTTCAACTCATGCAAGGTCTAAAGCCTGCCTATCCGTACCCCAAGGTACGCGGCCGGTTAACGCGTAAGATCACCTCGGCCATCGGGCGCGTCGATTTCGTCCGCGTGCGCCGCACCGAGGCCGGCATCGAACCATTGCGGGTGACTGGCGCTAGTATTCTATCCTCGACGACGCGTGCCGACGGCTTTGTCATCGTGGACAAAAACTCCGAGGGCCTAGATGAAGGCCAGGAGGTGGAGGTCTACGTCTACTGATGAAACAGGAGCAATTTCTCCACGTACTCACCAAGGAGGAGGCGGAGGCGATCTTTCACCGGCATCTCTCCTTGGCCCCGCTGGGCGAGGAGTGTGTGCCGCTCGAGCATAGCCTCGGACGTGTCTTGTCCCGTGACATCGTGGCGCCGGTGGATGTGCCGTACTTCAACCGCTCGAATGTGGATGGCTTCGCCGTCGTTGCCGCCGACACCTACGGCGTGGATGAGGAAAGCCCCGCCGAACTCGGTCTCAATGCCGAACAGCTGGCGCCAGGCGTGGTGCCGCAGGAAGAGGTGTTATCGGGTACGGCTACCGCCATTGCCACCGGCGCTATCATCCCGAAGGGGGCCAACGCGGTGGTGATGGTGGAGGATACCGAAGTGCGCGACGGTGCCGTCCTGATCTATCACCCCGTCGTGCCCGGCGAGAACATCAGCTACGCCGGCCAAGACATCATGCAGGGCGAGACCATCCTGCGCGAGGGCCAGGCGCTCTCCTCACGGGAAACCGGCGTCCTGGCGGCGCTAGGCTGCGCCGCCGTCTGGTGTTACCGCAAACCGCGCGTCGCCATCATCTCCACTGGCGATGAACTCATCCCCCCCGGCCAAGCGATGACCGAGGGCAAAGTGTACGATTCCAACGCGCGCATCGTCGGCGATGCCGTGCGGGAGAATGGGGGCGAGCCGCATTTCCTGGGAATTTGCCGCGACGACGAGGCGGAGCTCGAGGCCACGCTGCGCCATGCCCTGGCTTACGACATGATCATCCTTTCCGGCGGCACCTCCAAGGGGGCGGGCGATCTGTCCTATCGCGTCATCGCACGGCTCGGGCCGCCCGGCATCCTCGTACACGGCGTGGCGTTACGTCCCGGCAAGCCGCTCTGTCTCGGCGCCGTCGGCCCCACACCGATCGTCATCTTGCCGGGGTTCCCGACTTCGGCCACCGTCACCTTCCACGAATTCGTGCAGCCCCTCATCCGCACGATGGCTGGGTTGAATCGCGAGGAACGTCGAACTATCCCTGCCCGCGCTGCTGTACGGTTCAACTCGCGCAAGGGCCAACTCGAATACGTCCTAGTGCATGTAGTGCGCGGTAAGGAGGGCTACACAGCTTACCCCATCGGCAAAGGTTCGGGCTCGATGACCACCTTCAGTCAGGCCGACGGCTTTTTGAAAATTCCCACCAATCAGGAGATGATTCCCCGCGATGCAGAGGTGGACGTACACCTGCTGAGCCGTGATCTGCGGCTGGCCGATGTCACGATCATCGGCAGTCACTGCGTGGGATTGGATTACCTGATGGGCTGCCTGAAGCGCCAAGGGGTGCAAGGTAAGATCATCAACGTGGGATCGACAGCTGGTCTGCAGGCGGCGCGGCGCGGTGAGGCCGATATCGCTGGCATTCATCTGCTCGATGAACAGACCGGCGACTACAACCGACCGTTTGTGAAGCCAGGCGACGGCCTGGCCCTGGTACGGGGCTACGTGCGGCGGCAAGGGGTCGTGTCCCGGCCAAGCGATGGCTTGCCGCCGAGCTTTGAGCGTCTGGTCGAGTTGGCCGTCGCCGAGGGGAAACTCGTCCTGATCAATCGCAATCGCGGCTCAGGCACGCGCATCCTGTTCGATATGCGGGTGCGATCGTGCGCCCAAATACTGGGGATGCCCGTCGACAAGCTGACGGAGAGCCTGCGGGGCTATGACACTGAGGCCCGCTCGCACAACGCCGTCGCCGCCTCGATTGCTTTGCGCAAAGCTGATTGGGGGTTGGCTATCGAAACCGTGGCGCACGAATATGGGCTGACGTTCACCTTCATGCAGGATGAACAGTACGACTTCGTGATCCCGGCGGCCAAGCTTTCCCAACCGACGACCCAGCGCTTCCTTGATCTTCTGCGCAGTGACCTGGCCCGCGCCGGACTGGAGCGCTTAGGATTCCAGATTCCGCCGGATATCGGAACCATTTTACTGGTGGCATAGGAGAGAGCCCAGGATGTTCAGCTTCGAAGAGGCCAGACAGCGGGTGCTCGCGCGGGTGGAGCCACTGCCGGAACGAGAACGGCTGCCGGTCAAGGCCGTCTTAGCCCGCATCCTTGCCGAGGACGTACGGGCGCCGTTCGATATCCCACCGCTGCCGAACTCCGCCCGCGACGGATATGCGTTACGGGGGGCCGACCTCGCTACCGATCGCCCTGTACGCCTGCGGGTCGTCGCCGAGGTGCCGGCCGGGCACTATCACGATGCGGAAATCAAGGCCGGAGAGGCGGCACGCATCTTCACGGGGGCGCCGCTGCCACCTGGTGCCGATACGGTGGTCATGCAGGAGCACGTGCAGCGTGACGGCGATCTGCTGGAGGTGCCTGCCGGGGTCGTCCGTGCCTACGACAACGTCCGGCCGCGTGGGGAGGATGTCGCGGCTGGCGAGGTGGTATTGGAACGCGGGGCTTTCATCCGCCCCCAAGAAATGGGGCTCCTCGCCTCGTTGGGCCTGACGCATGTGTGGGTGACGAGGCGGCCGCGGGTGGCCGTGCTGTCCACAGGAAACGAGGTGGTCGAGGCCGGTCAGGCACGTGGTCCGGCCCAGATTTTCGACAGCAACCGTTATTCACTGATGGGCTTGATCGAGATGATGGGCGCCGAGGCGCTGGATTTCGGCATCATCCGGGACGACCACGACGACCTGCGGCGAGCGTTCCTCAGCGCCAGCACGCAAGCCCATGCCATCCTGACCTCGGGGGGGGTGTCGGTGGGGGCCTACGACCTGGTGCGCGACATTCTCAACGAGGTCGGGGTAATCGATTTCTGGCGTGTCAAGATGCGCCCCGGTGGCCCCCAGGCCTATGGCCGCATTGGCCCAGCATACTTCTTCGGCCTGCCTGGCAATCCGGTCTCCGCTATGGTGGTGTTCCTGGAAATCGTACGGCCGGCCTTGTGGCGCCTGATGGGGCGTCGGAATTGGGAGCCGACGCGGTTTCGTGCTCGGCTGCTGGAGACGATTCGCAAGCGGCCCGGCCTGATGGAATTCCAGCGCGGCGTTGTGCGCTATACAGAGCAGGGTTGGGAGGTGACGACCACCGGCCCCCAAGGCTCAGGGATTCTGCGCTCGATGGTCCAGGGCAATTGCCTCATCTTCCTGGCGGAGGAACGCGGCGACCACGAGCGCGGCGAAGAGGTCTGGGTCGAGCCATTCCCGATGTGAGGGGGGCCATACAAACGACGATGCGGGTGATGGGCTGGCTTTGTGATTGCTCAGGCGATGGTTTCGTGGACGTGGGCATCCAAATGGGTGAGCATCTCGATAAGCTGTTCCTGATGCCGAGCCTCTTCGTCACGAATCTGCTGTAACAGAGCTTGGAGATTCGCATCATCGAGGAAGACCGCCTCCTGACGGTAGCGTTCGTAGAGGTCGCGTTTTTCCTGCAACACGCCCAGTAAGCGTCGCCAAGGGCTGGCCACCTTGCTATTGGGCGCCATCGCGCCCGCCGGCTGGTAGGCAACACTGTCGGTGACCTCCAATTGCTTGGAGAGCAGCTCGGCATGCCGATCATCGTCGTGGGCCATGGCTTCTAGGCGCTTCCGAAATTGTTCGTAGGGAACGGCGGCAGCGACTTGACGGAGCTGCGTGCCGAGGCGACGCTCGGTCCTCCGCGCCTCGGTCAGCCAGGCCCGGAGCTGCGTCCGCTCGTTGATATTGGGCCCTTGCAAATCGGTCCACATCGCACGCAGCGCATCGCGGATCTGATCCCACACGCCCACGAATGTTCCCTTCCCTTCATCCGAGTTTGCTGATCATCTGATACAGCACCCAGCCTTCCTTGCCATCGCCGTACCGCACCTTGGCCCGTTGCGGCAGAGACCCGTAGATATCCTTTTCCTCCTCGCATACCACCACCTCGGTGGGTTGCATGAGCTTATCCACGACTTGGCCGCCGTCGATGGCGCTACGCGGGGTATCCCACACCCGCACGACGCCGTCGTAACGATCGAGAATCTCCTGCGTGATCATGGCGCGATATTCTTGCACACGCTCAATCTTTTCCAGTACCATGCCGTGTCCTCCACAGCCGTCGCTTGTGTGCCGCAACCTTCGATGCCGCTCTGCGGGACGGGAGCGACCCGCACCTAATATACGTCCTCTCGCCGCAGATTGCAGCAAAGAGTCGGGGGCGCTTCTGCCCCCCCCTCACCCCTGCCCTCTCCCAGGGGCGCGCAGTCTGCCCTGGCACTGCCACAGAACGCTCTGACGTACACCCCATATTCGGAGCGATGTTGACGCTCCGAACCTTTCTTTCTACAATGCGAAGAAGGTGCATGCAAGGGAGACGATGCAGCGGAGGACATCGCCATGGGCGCGCCCGAAGCAACCACTCCGCCCCGAGGCAATTCGTCGATGAGAGGCAGGGTTGGACGGCTCCATGCCTGCTGGAAGGCCATGAAAGAGTTCGTCTGGGGGCTGACCTGTCTCGATTTGTATCGGGAAGCGCTGCGCGAAAAACGCAAGTATCAGGATGTCTTAAATCTTGTGCTCCTCGGTGAGTTTTTGGGCGTGCCGTTGATGAACTCGACCATTACGCTGCGGCTCTTACCCCACCTGTTTCCTCAGCTCAAGGACTGGCGGCAGCGCCAACTCACCGAGCAGGATATCACGGATCAGTTACCCGACGCCCATCTGCACTAAAGATCGTGCCGAGTACCGAAGGCTGAGGCCTGAATCTGTTTCGGACTCAGCCCTCTTTTAGTGACATTGTACCTGGCAGAATGCCTGCAGAAGCTCGTGCAGATGTCCTTCCTCACTCCCCTCCCCTAGCAACTCGATGTCGATCCGCCGGGCTAGCGCATTGCAATAGAAGGCCGTCCGCAGCATCACCACTCGTTTCCGTGACCACCAACCGCGCAGTTGTGTCCCGAGGACATATGCCGCTGCATGTCCGCCGATCTCGATCTGGCCGCGGCGCCAAGCCTCCTTCCCGGAGGGAAAGTGGAGCGGAGTCCAACGCTGGGCGATGGCGATGTGGCACTCGACCGTGGCGCGGCGGCCACGATGGATCAGAAGGTACGTCGTCCGTCCCTCTTGCACCCAGGAAGTGTCACCGCGCCTGATCTGGCGGTCGACCTCGGGTTCGAAGGGGCCGCGCACGAGTTCCCAGGCCGCCGGTAGGGGCAGGACCAAGAAATTGCTCACCCCGAACAGGAAATTGTTCGCGGCGATGGGATGGTGCGTCAGTTCCATAGGGCCATCCTACAGCTCTGGCCAAAAATCCGGCGCGAAATGAAAGAGATCTTCGGCCACCTTCGCCACCGTCGGCATGCCCACCACTTCGTGAGGATAGAGAGGAACAAACGCCCGCACCAGATCCCCGAGATCCTGCTTGATGGTGTGCATATAGCCCAGTTGCTCATGATATTTATTGGTCAAGTACTCCTCTCCCTGAGCCGCCTCGACGGCGTCGCGGCGCAGCACTTCGTTGACGATGACGCCGCCGATGGCGATGTCGTAACTGCGCACCATGGTGATGAAGCGTTTCACCACGGCGATCGGCAGGGCTAAGGGCAGGGTGACGAAGAAAAACGCCGTGGTCTCGGGATCGATGAGAACGGTCTTTACCCGTCTGAAGCGCTCATCCATGGAGATGAGGTCGGCCATCAGCGGGTCCTTTTTCACCTCCTCCATGATTTTTTCTTTGCGGAAGGCGAATTGAATGCGCATCTGCAGGGCTTCGCGTCGGCTCTGAATCATCCGCGCCAGCCATAGGCCATAGACCTTGCTCAGGCCGATGAGGCGCACGGCGTTGGCAACTGCCGCGGTGTCGAAGACGACGATGTCGTAGTTCTGACCCTCCTGCAGCATGAAATCGACCATCTTATCGAACATGGCCGATTCTTCGAAGGCTGGGTTGGTAGCGGCGATGTTGATGAACGGCTTGGGATCGACAGGGACATCGGACCACTTGAGAAACTCACGCACCCGCGTGCCGATATTCTCTCGATAGCGTTCGACGGCGTCCCGGGCGTCGACCTCCACGGCGTATAGTCCTTCGGCCTCCCGCACAGGTTTGACGATCCCACCCGAAAGATCCTGGCCGAAGACGCTCGTCAGCGAGTGCACGGGATTCAGCGAGGCCAGCAGCGTCTTCTTACCGTGCTGGCTGAAATGGTAGGCCAGAGCGGCGGCGGACACCGTCTTGCCGACACCCCCCTTGCCACCCGTAAAGAGATAGCGTAGGCGAGGTTTTTGGGCGACGAGATCGCGTAGAGATTCCATGGTGCTCCCCCTAGCTACCGACTTCCCTCCTCGATCCTCGGCATCATCAGGTCCTCCGCCACATGGGCGATCATCTCTAGCCCCTTGGGCTCACGCGGGTACATGCCGAGCGCGGCGCAGAGATAGGCGCCGAATTTGCTGTCGATCGTCTGCAAATAGTCCTGCTGCATGAGGATACGGTGGCGGAGGAATTCGCTCAGATTGGGGCGTTCGAGGAGCTGGCGCGGATAGATCTGGTTGACGATCAACCCCGACATCTGAATACCCAGGTCGCGAAACATGGTCAGCGCCCGTTCGGTATCCAGGATGGCCATTTTCTCGGGGATCAGCACCATGAAAAAAGCGGTGCGCTTGTGGTCGGTGATGAGATTGGTGAAGGTGGTGATCTTGCGCCGGATCTCCAATAGCTCCCGCATGACCTGATCTTCGGTGACCGCTTCGCCCTTCAACGTCGCCGCCACCTCCTCGTATTCGCGCACCTTCTCACGGGCTTCGGTGATTTTCTCCACCCACTTGGACAGGATATCCGCCATGGCCACCATGCGCACGCCGTGGCCGAAGGGAGGCATGTCGAAGATATACATGTCGAAGCGCTTTTCGGCCACTAGCTCGGCCATGGCGTCGTAGGTGGCCGACTCGTACATCGCCGGCTCCGCCGATGTGGAGTCGATGTACTCTTCGATCTCGCTGGGGATCTCGTCCATGCCGTACATGTCTTTGATTTTCTGTTTGATTTCGTTCTGATAATCGGCGACCCGGCGGTCGGCGTCGATCTCCACCACGGTGAGATTGGGGAGGACTTCCACGAGTCCTTTGCCGTAGATATCGCGTTCGAGGATGTCCGAGAGCGAGGCCTGCGGGTCGGTGCTGAAGAGCAGAGTGTTGCGCTGTCTGGCCGTGGCCATATGGTATGCCAGGGCGGCGCTACAGGTGGTCTTACCTAATCCCCCCTTGCCGGCAAAGATGGCGATTTCGACCTCGGGGTGTCGCTGGAAGAACTCAGCCAAACCGGGCATGGTATGATCCCCCTTGGAGCAAGCTCGATGCACAGCCATGTGGCTCCAGCCTTCAGCGGGCTGGGATCATCGACGACGGGGCGCGCCGTTTGACGTCTGGTAGTAACCTCAATCGTCCTCCCTTCGACCTTGCATGGACGCTGCAGTCGAGTTACGCACCGCGTGGCGCTATCTTATCACATCCAGGTCTGCCGCAGATATAGGGCAGCACCTTAGCGCTCCAGCGGCAGAAGGAAGCTGAATCCATGCTTCTGGAATCCCAAGTGCTCATAAAATGCATGGGCACGCTCGCGTTTGATCCCGCTTGACAGCATGATCTTTATAGCACTTCAATTGCTTGCCGCGTGCCACAGCGAACTCCATCATCTGACGCCCAATCCCCTCGCCTTGCCGGCTTGCCTTCACCACGACATCTTCGATGATCAGCGACCGTGCGCCATGGTGCGAGAGGTGGTTCACGATGACGAGGCTAAACGTGCCGACGACCTCCGCCTCGACCAGGGCGACGTAAATTTCCTGATGAGGATGGTTTGAGACACGGGCAAAGATCGCCTGCGCTTCGGGTAGAGACAACACACGATCGCCATCCATATCGGGCTGCGCCATCAACGCCAGGAGGGCTGGGAGATCAGCGGCGACGGCACGGCGAATCGAAACCGTATGCATCATTCCCCTCTGCCTTCTATCCGCGCCCAGCATGGGGAGATCGACATTGCGATGACAGCATGCCAATCGATGGCTCCGCCGTCACCACCAGGCTGATCCTCATGAGATGCTGGGCAAAACCGCACCAACACTAGGATTCATGATGGTTCCAGCCCGTGCGTGCAAGCTCCCCCACCGTCAGCAACGCGCCGGGCATGCAAAACGCCGCGGGAGATTAGTCTGCACCGATATCTTCATTCCAGATCTGCGGATTGGCGGCGATATAATCCGCCAGCATCCGAACGCACTCTGGCGAGTGGAGATCGATTACCTCCACCTCGTTCTCCCGTAACCAGCCGATCCCGCCGGAGAAATTGACGGATTCACTGACGAGGACCGTGCCGATACGGAATTGCCGCACCAAGCCACTGCAATACCAGCAGGGGGCCAGGGTGGTCACCATGATGGTATCACGGTAATGGCGCCGTCGTCCCGCCTTGCGGAAGGCATCGGTTTCCCCATGGGCCGACGGATCGCCCTCCTGCACACGGCGGTTGTGGCCGCGTCCGAGCAGGTTGCCTCGACGATCAAACAGGGCCGCGCCGATGGGTATGCCGCCTTCCGCCAGTCCCTGCCGGGCCTCGGCGATGGCGACTTGTAGCAGGGCGTGGTAATCGAGATCGTACATGATAGCTCTCCTGTGAAGAGGCACGCGACTGAGCGACTTGGATGCGATGGCGCCCGTAGCGGTCGAGGGCTCGTCACAGGGGGTGGCGTTTGGATAGCTGGCAAGGTGACGATTTTGGGATGATCTGTGATGAGCACATAGTGATATACCCCAGCAGTTGCGACAATAGGTGAATCAGCCGGAACACGTTACGGGCTGATGTCCTTACAGGAGGACGCGAAATTCTTCACCGCTCAGCCCAGCACAACACCTCCCATCGTGATCGCATTGACGGGATTGTACCTGAGAATGGTGAGGATGGGCACGCCATCCGACATCACGGTATATTTGCCCTGCCGAACCATGCGAAAGCCCACCTTCTCGAGCGCACGGACCGCGTGGTCATGATTGGAGCCGAGCAGCCTGAGCCTCGTTACACCACGACCTCGACTTCCTGCACCTCGGCCTCGGGAGTGCCGTGGAATCTGTCGTCGACAGCGGCGAGATAGTCGCGCATGGCATCCTGGATATTCTCGAGGGCTTCTGTTTCTGTCGCACCCTGCGACCAACAACCAGGTAACCCAGGACAGGACACGCTGTACCCCTCTCAGACTGCTGCAAGATCACTTTATAACGCATGACGCTCCCTTTCCCGGGCTGAAAGTCCTCAACTTTCTTGGCCCCTAGACAGCATGACTTCTGAGTGGGTAGGCTGACCCCCGGTTGCACCGCGGGTTAGCTTACAAGAAGCCAGAGCCGCATCGTGCACGACACCCTGCACGATCCACCACGAACTCGGAGGTCAGCCATGAGCCAGCTAGCACGCTTTACATCGGTATGGACGTCCACAAAGACTCGATTGCTGTGGCGTACGTCGCGCACGCGCACGGCGCTGAAGTCACCTCCCTCGGGACCATTGGCACGCGCCAATGTGACATCGACAACCTCCTCCGCAAGATGCCATCCAAAGCCAAGTATCTGGTCTTTGTCTATGAAGCGGGTCCCTGTGGGTACTGGCTCTACCGCTATCTGACAAAAAAGGGCCATGTTTGCTGGGTCGTCGCGCCCTCCCTCATTCCCAAAAAAGCGGGCGACCGGGTCAAAACCGACCGTCGTGACGCGGTGCAACTGGCGCGGCTGATGCGCTCGGGGGATCTCACCCCGGTCTATGTCCCCACGGTCGAGGACGAAGCCATTCGCGATCTTTCCCGCGCCCGCGAAGATGCCCTGCGGGACCTCAAGTCTGCCAAGTTCCGTCTCAAAGCCTTTTTGCTCAGACACGATATCCGCTATACAGGCCGGGCCACCTGGGGGCCGGCCCATCTACGATGGCTCTCCGAAGTGGTCTGTGCCACCCCGGCGCCACAGATCGTCTTCCAGGAGTACGTCCGGGCGGTCAATGAGCACACCGAACGCCTTCAGCGGCTGGAGCAAGAACTGCAAGACCACGTGAAGACCTGGCGCCTGCAGCCGGTGGTCGAGGCGCTGCAAGCGTTGCGAGGTGTCCAGTTCACCGTCGCCGTGACCCTCGTGGCTGAACTCGGCGACCTGACCCGCTTCGAGAATCCCCGCCAACTGATGAAGTATCTGGGCCTCATCCCTTCAGAATATTCCAGGGGGAGTGGCGACGTCAGGGGGCGATTACCAAAGCTGGCAACACCCATGCCCGTCGCGCCCTGGTCGAAGGCGCCTGGGCCTACCGGTATCCCGCCAAAGTCAGTCGCCACTTACAACTCCGGTTGGAGCAGCTCCCCAAGCCGCTCCAAGATATCAGTTGGAAGGCGCAAGTACGGCTGTGCAAACGCTTTCGACGCCTGCTGGCCTGCGGCAAACATGTCAATCAGGTGGTCGTTGCCATTGCCCGGGAACTGGCGGGCTTTCTGTGGGCTATTGCCAAACAGGTGCCGGTGACACCGTAGGCCCATCAGTAGGTTTGCCACATCTAGCGGAAGAGGCGCAGCCCCGGTATGGTGCAACCCTCGACGGCGTTACGAGACCGGTCAGCACTCTCGTGCCTAGAGTGAGGCAGGCACCCAACGGATGCAAGTAAGGTGGTCGCCAACCCACGGATATCAGCAGGATCAACCGTCGCATATTACTGGCTCCGGCTCTTCCGCTGGATCATTTCACCAAGAGGCCATCGCCATGAAGAACACGACCTGAGAATTTTTACGCCAGCTCTTGACATCGGAAGTCATATCAACGCCCGCGGTGAGCCGCGCCAGCAGCCGTAGCGAGGGACGAGCGAAGGCTGTTGGCGTCGGCTCCACTGCCTTGTTGGGCAGCCTCAAAGCACGCTGGATCGCAGATTCGATACTTTAGCCATCCATCCGTTTTAGCATTTCTGCCAGGCACGCCCCTCGGCCATCATCCGGGCGTGAATCTCTGCAGTATACAATCCGGTGTCCAATCGCTGCTTCACGTACTGACGGGTTACATCGATCAAGCGCTGCCGCGTCACCTCATCCGGTGGGGCTGGCATGTCCGTGGTCGGATCATAGCCCCGGCGCCTCGTAGCCGGATTCCAATCGCGCTTTGCCTGATTGCAGACGTGGCAGGCGACGGTGAGATTGAGCAGGTCCCAGCTCTTGCTGGGGATAATGTGCTCCGTCTCCATCTGTCGCCAATTCTCCAAGGGTTGGCCGTCCAAGCCACAGTAGGGGCACCGTGCGCCCTCAGCCACCCAGCGCAACCAAGCGGCCCAACTCACACGGTCTCAAGGGGGTTTTGGCGGCAGGGGTCTTGGCGGCTCGATCAGGTTACTCATTATTCCTCTCTCCTCAAGGGGTTGTGGTAGGCAACGCCTCGTCAGCGCTTGCGGCATGCGCCGGGGCGTTACACTCTCCTGCAACGGCTTCGCCGGTAGACGTCTGGGTGTCCGCCCTCCGCCACGGTTTTCAGCAGGCTAAGGAGCTGGAGCACCTATCCGTCTCGTCGGTCACGGCACCAGAACGATAGAGCACTATCCCGACTGTCCGCAACCGCTCGCGCGCTCTTCGTCTGCGTGTAGCTGGAACAGCCACACCGTAACTGTCACGTGCGTGGGCCGGCATCCATGCAGAGGGGAAGGCTGCTTATGCCCGTTCAGATACGGTCAGCGAAGGCTCATCACACTCCTTTATCTTCGAACTCCAAACTTCGTTGCCGCCCAACGCATCAAGGGTAAGCTGCGCGGGGTGGCGAAATCAATGATCGGAGAGAAGACGCTCCGCGCCGCGTCAGCTTCACCCGATTGTTAGCTCGCAGGCTGGTCGGAAACGTTACCGCCGCCTGCCTCTGCAGGTTGCGTGGATTTTAGTTCTGGCCACAATGCCTCCAACAGATCGTGGCCGAGGAAACTCGCCAGCATCCCATGTGGACGACCGGCACCCAGGATTTTCCCGAGCCTAACCGTCCACAATAGCCCCTTCGGATCTAGGACCTCGGCGATCTGATGAATGATTGGCTTGAGGTCGTCTTGCTGCCGATCAACACTGCGGATCTGGCTAAGTGCATCCGACTTTTCGCCGTAATTCTTTGCTTCCGCCTCTATCTTAACGCATGCTTCGTCCCACGTGTAATCGAGATTTTGCAGCACTTCGTCAGTCAAGTAAAGATTCTCGATCTCCCGGCATTCGAGCCGGATGAACGGGACGAATTTCGCATCTGGAGTGCCATGCGGATACTTGTCACCGTCTACCAAAGCGTAACCGCGTAGCGCCGCATCTTCGGACAGTGCTTCGAACATCTTATCGAGCGTTTTGCGGTACGTCCTAATCTCGTCGCCGTTGCAGGGAAGAACGCAAAGGTTGACTGTACCAGATCGGGCGACTTGTACCCATACACGATAATCGTCGTCACCTTCCACAAGGAGCACCGGAGCACCAAATAGTGGTCCCATCAGGAGGTGTCCTCCCAGCAAAGCTGCGAGCTCGCGTGAATCCGCGGAAAATGGCTCTGATACGAGCTGGTCCTGATCGCTTTGGACGAACACTACTCCTGCGTCCGCGCCGCCGAATTGCCCCAGGGCCGCCAGTAGGGTCGTCGAATGTGTTGCCACGAAGACTTGCACATTGAACTCACGCGCGATGTGCGATAGGAAGTCCGCAAGTTTGATTTGGAGATCAGGATGGATGTGGGCGTCGGGCTCGTCCACAAGGAGAATTCGCTTCGTCTGCCGGTCAAGTTCCCAGACACCGAGAATCGTTACGATATCGAGACCCAACGATAGTAGTTGGGACTCGCCACTGCTTAGATGCGTTACCGTCGTTACGGCAGAGTCATCTTTCAGCCTACGCAGGTCGTAGAACGGAGTTTCATCCTTTACTTTGACGGTAAAATCCGGTAGTACAAGGCTCATCGCCTTAAGCAGATCCTCAGGATCGTGCTGGATCTCAGACACGCGCTTGGTGCCGCGGCGGGTGTAGTATCCTTGGATTCGCGTTATTACGTGCTGTCGATAATTAGAGAGAAAGTTGCTTTGTGTATTCTGACTCCTGCGGATCGCTGCAATGACCTCTGTAATCAGGCCCAGCTCAAAGGTGATTTCACCGCTTCGCTCGGGAACTATGTAATGGGACCCGGCTGGGTCGAGATCCCGTAGACTTCGAAGAAGTAAGCTCTTCCCGGAACCGTTTTTCCCGAAGAGAACATTAATCCCCCGGAGGCGCCTTAGATGCCACGCGCCGCCGCCCAAGAACGAAGGTCGACTTACTGTCGCTTCAGAAAGATGTATTGGCATTAGTGGTGTCGAGCTAACGGCACGCGCTTCAGCCGCCGCGAAGCGAGCGCAGCGAGCAAAGCGGTCGGCTGGAAGTGCTGGTTAGCAAGCCTCCTCGTTATTGGCGTCTCAGCCAATCTATATCTGTCTCCTGGGTGTTCTTGTGAGATATGAACACCTGATATTTCGAGTCCTCACATTTTCTATAATAGAGACGCCATTCACCTTCTATATGCTTTTCCAGCCACTCCTCGGCTCTCCGAACTCGCCTTGCTTTCAATTCAGCAAGGTTGGTCAGATCTCGTAATACACCAATAGGATCCTGCATTTCGCGCCACAATGTGTCAAATGAGCCAGCGAGGAACTCAACATTAGGAAGTAGAAGGGAGAGTACTTCCCGGAACAAATACTCTGGGTTTCCTTTCTCCACCTCAACTTCCCGGATTACTCGTGTCTCTTGGAATTGATCGATCAGTTGCCTTTTTTCTTCTTCCAAAATTGCAATTGTATTTCGGAGACCGAGTAACTGATCTTCAAGGTCAGCTATTCTCTGTTCTCGCTCTTGAATCCCTGGCTCGAAATCGCTGATCCACGAAGTGAGTTCACTTTCCTTTCTCCCCAGCTCTTGCCTGAGCGACTGGATGGTATCCTCATAATCTTGCCTAAGCTGAGCTATATCTTCCGGTTTTAGAGCGCTTTCTTGAATCTGCCTCAGCCGCAGTTCAAGATGATGAACTTTCTGCCGGTATTGCTGAAGTTCTGCTTGGATTTTCTCATAGATCACCTGTAGTCCTTGATTTTGCCTGCGTAAAGACTCTGCTCGCTGAACCATAACTTGATACAGACGTTCTTTCTCACTTAACGTAGTCCTGAGCTTTCTTAAATCTTCTTCCTGGGTCGACACCCTATCTGCAAGTTCCTTGAGCTCTTTTGGTGGAACCTCTAGTGGTGGTGCATAAGGCGCACAAATACCCCTCACTCTTTCTCGTGTAGGGTGTTTTCCGCTTTCATCTGACACCCGTATATACCACTGGTATTGAACACCATTACTTGCTGGGCGGTAACTTCTACCGGTAAGTAGCACCCGTAGCCCATTGTTCTTCAATACTTGCTGAATACTCTTAACTTGATCTTCTTGAGCGTTCAACAGCACATAGCTGTAGTATCCAGCGTCATCATAAAACCACTGCGATTGTCGTAGTTGAATTCCTGTTGTCACTTTAGACTCCGGAAACTTCTATAGGCACTTTATTTCCTTGAGGCCCGCTAACGGCCAGGGTTCAGCGGCGGGGGCAGAACTGCCACTAACCTATGACTGAGCCACTGAGCAGGAAACCACCGCTGTCCCCCCGGCCGCCTGCAACCCATTGTTAGGCCGTGCCTAGCGTCGGTGAACTTGTCGACATTGCGCGCTCATTACGCGTACATCAGGCGACCCTTGGGTTGGGGAATTGGACGACCGAGTTCTTTCGCCGTCTCGATCCACTCTGTGATGATCACTTGGACATTGGCGAGGGCCTCTTGGTAGGTCGTCCCATCCGCGGCGCACCCGGGGAGCTCTGGGACTTCGGCGATAAAGGCTTGGTCTTCCTCGCTCCAGTACATGATAATCTCATAGCGGTAGTCATCGCTCATCGCCCCGACCTCCGAGGCGGTACCGGAGAAGCACCGCCCTGACCTGCTTGACCTGATAAGGTTTGGCTTGCCGGCCTTTGGGCTGCAAGTTTAAGATCTCTTCCACCCCCTCTTTCGTGAAGATATGATGGCTGCCCCGGATGCGCTCATCAAAGCCGAGACGCCGCAGCAGCTGACAGAGCCCTTCGAAAGGAATGTTGGCATCCGAGGTACCTCGCAGGATCCGAAGGAGGAGTCGGTCAGATTGGCTCATAGGAGTTATCACCGGCATCCTGGGAGCATCCTACAGCCCCTAATGTGCATATGAAGCGCGACCTAACGCTCCCGCTCAGCGGCGGGGGCGGCACTGCCACCGACCTGCGACTGGGCCACCGCGATGCAAACCAGCGCTGTCCCCCCGGCCGCTGCAGCGCCTGGTTCGGTGGCGTCAAGTGGTAGAGGAGTTCTCGAAACTCTTCGATCGTAAAACCAGCATCGCGGACAATACCACCCATCGTAAACGCATTGATGGGATGATGGCGAGGAATCGTGAGAACCCGCACACCGTCAGACATGACGATATGCTTGCCCTGGCGCACAATACGAAAACCCACCTTCTCCAAGGCCCTGACCGCTTGCAGATGATTGATGCCAGGGAGTTTTGGCATGCTTAGACCGAGACCTCGATTTCTCGGACATCGGCATCCTTCAACGACTCCGCTATGGCGGCTAAATATTCCTGGATGGCATCTCGAATGTTCTCGATGGCCTCTTGCTCGGTTGCCCCTTGCGACCAGCATCCAGGTAACCCTGGGCACGAGACGCTAAAACCTTCTTCGGATTGCTGCAACAGAATTTTGTATTTCATCTCTCCACCTCTCGCATATGCATCGTTGCCAATTATTAGGCCACCTAACGCCACGCTTCGGGCGCCGCTGGAAGCGGTCGCCTGCAAGCGCTTGTTCGGCGCAGGTATGCGTAGAGCACCTGCCCCCCTTATGGGGGATACCACAGATCATAGGCCAATTTGATGATGAGCGTTGTGACGACGATGAGAAAGAGCCCCCTGACAAAAGGGGCGCCTTTGGTCGTCGCCAATTTTGCCCCTGTCAACGCCCCGAGTACGTTGCATACGCTTAGAGGTACCGCGATCAGATAGAGAATGTGCTGCGTACTGGCAAAGGCCAGGAGGGCCGACGCATTGGTGGCGAGGTTGACGACACGCGCTGACACGGCAGCCACGAGAAAATCCACGCCGAACAGACCAATAAACGCGAACAGCAACAAACTGCCCGCGCCTAACCCGAAACATCCATCATAGAAGCCCAGTACCACGCCAAGCCCCATCCCCCACCAGCGTTGGTGAGTGGCCGACAGTTTGGGGACCGCGAAGGCGCCAAAGTCCTTTTTGAGAAACGTGAACACCGTGACAGTGATGAGCAACCCGACGATGACTGGACGTAGGCGCTCGGTTGGGAGAAGACTGACGGTACGCGCCCCCAGAAACGCACCCACCAAGGCAGGGACGACCGATGGCAGTGTCGCCGGCCACTGGATAGGGACCTGACGAGCATAGTGGTACACGGCCAAGGATGTGCCCACCGTGGAGACAAACTTGTGCGTTCCGAGCACGTCGGCCATGGCGGGCTGGGGCAGCAGGAGCAAGAGGGCTGGAATCTGGACAAGGCCCCCTGCACCCACGACAGCATCCATGAACCCTGCAAGGAAGGCAAAACCGCACAGCAACAGTATCTCAATCACAAATTGCCCGTTTCTCCTGCCCACACTCTTCCGCCATACCGACGGTTCCTACGCCGCAGGCGCCTAACGCCGATTGGATACGGAAAACCAGCCCTTCTGCTGTATCGATAGCACGATACGTAGAATCAGGATCAGCACTGGTAGCTCGATGCTGGGGCCGATCACCACGGTCAGGGCCACCAGCGGACTTGCGAACGCGGTAACCGCGACCGCGAGAGAGATGCCTCAGAGTTGCGCGCTGTGGTCGTGAACGCGAGCAGCGCAAACTCGGCATAGCCGAGCCGAAAGGTCCGTGCAGCAATGATTGCCAGCAGGAAAGCCATCACGAAGAAGGCGACGCCTGGAAGAATCATCTTCAGTACGACGGACGGATTGTCAAATAACACCGTGCCTTGGGATGCGAACATGGCTGCGACCACGACCATGAGCGTGATGGCCTTCAGATAAGGGAGCGCGATCTTTTTTGGGGTGACCTCGGTAGGGATGGCAAATCGGCTGAGCTGCCAGCGTGTTACAGCGGCAAGGCCCAGTGGTAAGACGAGGAATATCACCACACTCCACAAGATGTCGGCTATTTCGATGTGCACCACGGTCCCAGCGAGTAGCGCGATATATACCGGCAACAATAGGATTTGCAGCACAACGTTCCAGAACAAGAGGCTGACCCCCAGTTCGACATCACCTTTTGCCAATTCGGTGAACACGAGATACCAACCAATACAGGGTGTCACCAGGTACAAGATCAGGCCGACCCAAATGTCAGGGGCGTCCTGCAAGAAGAGATAACCGAGTGCCCAGGCAAGCAAAGGCGTGATCAAGAAATTGATGCCAATGGCGAGTAAGGTCGGCTTCCAGCGAGCGAATGCGTGCATGACCCCCCGCGTGCTCACGCCCAGCATGATGAAATAGAGCACGAGGAACACATCGGCTGTCACCAGCGGCGCGAGCGTTGCGGCAATCGTCGGCGCCACTTTGGCTAGAAGGAGTCCAACCACGATTGCGCTCAGAAGCAAGAACGGCTGGATGCGGTCGAGGAGCGCGAGCCCTTGTTCCGGTTCATTTGTTATCGCGGTCATTCAGTACCCAATGCTGTCCGGCGCCTAACGCCGGGCCTGAGCGGCGCGGCGCGGTGTGCCGCGTCCGCTCCAGCGCGTTGTTAGCCCGCACGCCCAGCCTGATCATGGCCGCTGTCTCTGCACCACATGCGCCCGCAGCCATGTCGTGAACTCTTGCTGTGCCATTGCACCAGTCGCAACCTGGAGAATGACGTGCTCTTGTTCATCGACAGAGGCCCTGATCTCATAGCCATTCAGCACCAACAAGGTTTCCATGGCCGCATGGCCTGTGCGTTTGTTCCCATCGACAAACGGATGATTCTTGATCACAGAGAACCCTAAGGCTGCAGCCTTCTCCACCAGGGCGGGATAGAGTTCTTCACCCTCAAACGTCATGTGGGGTTGGGCGAGGGCTGATTCAAGGGCGCTAAGGTGGAAGAGACCCCCTGCACCGCCTGACTGCTCGATGACTTGGCGGTGGAGCTCCAGAACTTCGGCAAGGGAGAGAAAGCGCATTACGCCAGTCGCCGATAGAGTTCCGCATTCTTGGCAAGCACGTACCCACTGGCCCGCTGAAATGCGTCCTCAGGGCGGCTCAGCAGCTCTTCGATACTCAGGCGAGCGAGTTCCTCGGGGGTTACACCCAACCGAGCCGCCAATTCCGTCAGCTTGACCAGGCGGTCATCAGGGAGCCGAATCGTGATCGTCGTCATAGGGACACCTCCTCGGCCAAAAGCATACCACCAGCTACGGGGAGAGGCCAATGGACTCCATGACCAATGTGGATCGACTACGCGGGCTAACGCTCTCGCTCAGCGGCGGGGGCAGAACTACCACCGGCCTCAGACTGGGCCACTGCGCCGCGCACCACCGCTGTTCCCCCGTCCGCTGCAGTGGGTGGTTCGGCGGTGGTTACGCTGCTGAGAGCCTCTTGACCTTGAGTTGACCGCGGCGCTGCTCGGCATGCCACAGATCATACTGCGCTTGCTGGTGCATCCAGCTTTCGGCGGAGGTGTCAAAGGCGATAGACAGCCGAACGGCCATTTCTGGGCTGATCCCCGTGCGACCATTCAGCAGACTGGACAGCGTCTTGCGGCTGACTCCAAGCGCCTTGGCGGCTTCTGTGACACTCAAGCCCAACGGCTCCAGACACAAGGTACGCAAAATTTCTCCTGGATGGGGTGGATTGTGCATCAACATCGCGTCACCTCAATGATAGTCCTCATAGTCGACCAACTCAGCGTCTTCCCCACGAAACACAAAGGTCACCCGCCAGTTGCCACTGACCTTCACCGCCCAGGTCCCTTCGCGATCCCCCTTGAGCTCGTGAAGCTGCAACCCAGGCAGGTTCATATCCTGGGGGCACGTCGAGGCATGCAGGCGCGCCAAAATCAAACGTAGGCGTGTGGCATGCCGGGGTTGGATCCCCGCCTTTGTGCCCTGGAGAAAGAACCGCTCCAGACCCTTGTGCGTGAATCCTTTGATCATAGGGTAAGTGTAACCTGTAACGGGATTGGTTACAAGACGCCGAACGAATAAGCGTGAAGCTGCAGCGGAACTGACACACACTCCTACTCCCGGGCGGCCCGCTGTCAGCTTCAACGCGGGTTGGACTGCCCGCCCACCGCGTGTGGAGTGACGGTCCCGTCCCCTATGGAGATTGGACCACGCTCCCACCCTGGTGGTGCGCTATCGTGAGGCTCCAGTCGCATGCACCGTGCGCTGTCGGGCCCAAAAGCGGCAGGGGTCGGGGCAGGGATGGAGCGATCGGGCGCTCACCAGGACCTCTGTGTGCCTCTACAGGCCAGACGGGTCCCCGCCGGGTCCGCCTCTGACCGGCCACGACCGTTCGCTCGCTCATGCCACCTGCTCCCACCGAGCTACTCCCGGGGGCGGTGCACCCGCCCGGGGCACCAGAGCCACGCACACCAGCGGTCGCCCGCACACCGGACAGCGCTCCGGCTGCTCGTTCGCCCATAGGGTACCAGCGCTCCGCCTGTCTCCCGACTGGGGCACCTCCACCGGCCCTTGGCCCACCTGCTGCCGGCACCCCACCAGCGCGTCGCCCTGTGTGTGGGCATAGAGCCCCCAGCAACGTACCCGCACGGCGTGAGGAGGCGGGACATGGAGGAGCCAGCGCCCCAGGAACTGCTCGAGGGACAAGCGCATCGTCGCCTGTTTCGCCTGGCCCCCGGGGCCTTTGGCCCGCTCTTCATACCGAAAGACGACCTGCTCGCCCTCACACGCCAGCAGCCGCCTATGAGCAAGCGGGCCGCCGCGCAGGTAGCGGGCCAGGTAGACCAAGACCCCTTGCCCGTGCGGATAGCGCTCCCGGATGTGGACGTTCCACTTCGTGCGGCCCAGCTTGTTGAGCCGATTCTCCAGCTGCTGCCGGCTCTTGCCCGCGGGCAGTGCGAGCGTCCCGTGTGCCAACCCCTGGCGGATGGCCGCCCGCAGCTTGCCCCGAAACACCGCCATCACGACCCGCATCGGCAGCAGAAACCCGTGGCGCACGGCCACCCATTGGCCTGACGCGTGCAGCCCCCCGCCGGTCACGAGACAGTGGATGTGTGGGTGCAACAGTAGCGTTTGGCTCCAGGTGTGCAGGGTCGCGATGATGCCAGGCTTGGCCCCCAGGTATTTGGGATCGCCCAGCAGTTCACACAGGGTCTCATGCACGGTGGCAAACAAGAGCTGCGTCATCACCGTGATGTTGGCCAGCCACAACGCATGGAGCTCATGGGGGATGGTAAAGATGACATGGTAGTGCTCGCAGGCCAACAGGCGGACCTTCTGCTGGGCCAGCCAGCGCTCGATCTGCCCCCAGGCACACTGGGGGCACATCCGATGCCGACACGAATTGTACCAGACCCGCTCGATGTGGCCCTCCGGACAGGCTTGGACATGACCGCCCAGCAGCGCGGTGCGACACGCCAGGATGGCCCAGACCGCCCGACGCACATGCGCCGGCACGCGGTGGCTACGCTCGTAGGCCGCATAGCCCCGCGGCAAGATCGTTTGGAGCGTCACCTTGTCGCGGCTCACGGCCTGTCCCTCACCGCTCATGCCTCGCTCTCTCATGCCTGACGTCCGCACCATCTCCCCCGCTTGTGCGGGTCAGTCCAACGCCCGCACTAAGCGGCGGGGGCAGTGCTGCCCCTGACCGTGGACTTGGCCACCGGGCACCAAATCAGCGCTATCCCTCCGTCCGCTTCAGTGGTTTGTTAGGCGGGATATGCCACCCTGCAGTAGGCAACTGGCCTCTCCTGCCTGGCCGTCACCGCCTGTAGTAATGACCTCATGACAGCTGACCGGATGTCGTTGTGCAGGGTAATATACGCCTAGCTCTCTGCTCGCACCCACCCTCAGGGGTAGCGCAGGGTGGGCATTAAGACAGCGATAACTACTACCACTGGCTCACTTCGCAAGAATCCGCTCACGATTTCTTAGCAGATCAAACATGAATTTGAACTCTTTATAGTCTTTGATCAGTATTTCTGAAGCATTGTCTACACTTAATGATTCTTTCTCGTACGGCTGAAGTATGCTAAAATAACATTCCCTCGGCATAGTAGGAGAATACCGCTCTAATACACACTGTAATGCTTCTGGCTTCAATCCATCAATTGGCATAGCAAATGTAAAACCTGTTTTTGGTATATAAAGATGATACTCCGATCTCCGCAGTATTTCGTGGACGACCTCTGTACGGATCTCTTCATGTTGAAAAAGCGATGACAATAGCTTCCCTTCTTCGAGTGAATGGGTTAAGTCAAAACCATGCTCGATTCCATGTCGGTAAAACCCAAGGTATATTGATGCGCGATGGGTTCGCTTTTTATCAGTTCCAACCCTCACCATGTAATATGGAGGATTATTCCCAAAATAGGAAGTATGGAAATACAAATTTTGACGACTGAAGAAATGTTCAACCTTTGTCTTGACACTCTGTAATACTGGTAAAACATTATTTGTGTAATATTCTCGCTTGCTTTCCCGTGTATCCAATTTTGCAAAATATTTATATAGATCGATTAAATCAGATGTATCAACCATAGCTTCAGATAGCTTGAGGGGGCCTATGGCAGCAGGCCCAAGATATCGAAGCTGAAGTCCGAAAATTTTCTCTCTTGATGTGGGAACAATTTTGTAGGTATAAAAATGCACTTTATTCTGTAATGGCGCATAATTTTCTGCTGTCAAATCTCGCTCATAATAACTGGGAGCTACTAAGATAATAGTTAGATTCTTCCAATTGATCTGAGAAAATTTAATTTTCCTTGATATCTCTTCTTGATATGATGGAACAATCGCTATATACTGTGCTGCTTGTCCTACGATATGTCTATTTTTATTTTTCTTGAATTCTATAATACATGGATTATGATTCGCATCTATCGCGAAGGTGTCCATACGCAAACCCTCTACAGTCAATTCCTTTTCAGCATGAATAAACCCATACGTTGTTGCAGCATTATAAAAGAAATTCCTGACTGTTGTTTCGGATGTCTCGTTCATATACTGACCTTCCAAGACAAGGGAACTGCCAAACGGCTAGCCTCGCAGCGGCAGCATACGGCGTCCTTCGTTGTAGTCGCAGCTTATGCGGGCCTTGACCAGACGCGGACTGCCTGTAGTGCGGTGCGCACCCCCTCTTCCAGGGGATTCACCGCATTGTCTGTCTCGAAGAACCAGGCGTTTCGACGGTGTGCGAGGCTGAAGTTGCGGTCAAGCAGCAACAGCCCGTTGAGCTTTCGGAGCGCCGCACCTGGCGGAGTGCGGGAGATCTCATTGATCAGAGCAATGGCTGTTGGCATGATTGCCTCGTCAATAGCGTAGGTGCTGCTGCTCGCTATCACGAGCACATTGGGAAACCCATCCCGGTACTGAGGGATCTTCCGCTGAGCAACCGCGAGGACTTGCTCCCAGGGGGCGCCACCTTCAGTTGAAACGGTGTCGCCATAACTTACGAGGCGACCTGCTTTGACGGCTTCGCCAAGAACGCGCTCATCAATCTCGTCCTGTGCCTTCCACCGGAAGTGCTTCACTTCCATGTACAGCATCGAACTATCCAAGGCAACTTCTAGATCATGACTCTCGCGCATTCTGACGCGAAAGCCGGCCCACAGAAGATTGAGGGCTGCAATTCCCTCCCAAATGAGGTCCTGATAAATGGCTTCGTTTCGTGCGTTCGCCAATAGCTTATCACGATAGTCGGCCACTGCTTCAGCGCCTTCTGCGTTTAGGGCTCTGCAGATCCGATCGAGGTCGAACATGTCTATTGGCCTCATCAGCACAGCCGAACGCCCAAGCTCACCGGCGGGGGCGGCACCACCCCTGATCAGTGCCTGGAGCACCGAGGACCAAATCCCCGCGGTCCCCCCGTCCGCTGCAGCGCCTGGTTCGGTGCCTCTCTAGTCGTTCAAGGCTCTGGTGGCAACACCTGTGCGCTATGCACGACGGCCAAGACGTCTATTTGCTCGGCCGTGATCCGATAGATGATGCGATACGGTCTTTCGATCACTTCGCGGATGTCTGGCGCTTCATACTCCGGCACGATGCGGCCCGACTGCGGAAACGTGGCGATCTGCTCCGAACGCCTTGTCAGCCTGTCCACCATGCGCTGGGCATATAGAGGCGCGTCCCGTGCGATATGCTCGTGGATGGCGAGGAGATGCTGGATGGCCGTGTGCGTCCAGTGGACTCTCACGGCGAGAGCCCGAACTTCGCGCGTACTTCTTGAACATCAAGCGTGCGGCCCGCTTCACTATCGGCAAGCCCAGCCTCGATCGCTTGTCGTACATAGATCTGATACATCAAGTCATCCCAGGTGGCGTTCTCTGGGAGATTCTCGACAAGACGCTGCGCTTCCTGTTTGATGTTGGTTGATGGCATAGTGCGACCCTCGCTCATATTTATGGATGTACACACTGCCATGACACCGAACGCCCAAGCATCAGCCGCGCGCGGCTGTTTGCGCGTCGGCTGCATGCTATGGTTAGGCTGGCGTTCCCGCGTTTGTGCCCAGGCCCGCCTTGCGTAGCCACTCACCCATTACCTGGGTTGCCGCGTCTACGTCGTCTATCAGTTGTTTCAGTCCCTCGGGATCAGTGAATATGTGTCGCCCCTTGTACTCACCTCTCGACGGATCGCCCTCACGAAAGGGAACACCATAGGTCGCCCCTCTGTGCGCCACCGAGTTACGCAGTTCGGCGACTTTTTCAAGTGTCTCAACCGTAGCGGGGTCGAGAAGATCTCTGTTACGGACCAGGCGAGCCGCCTGACCGAGAGTCTTCTTGGGCTGGTATTCGTTGAAGGAGGTCGGCTTCTGGTCCGCGACCCACAGGACAGCGACCGCCAGGTATTCCAGATGTGCAGCGCTCCCAATAACAAACATCCACGCCCACAGGTCGCGGTCGGTGTTCAATGCGAACCTAACGATCATCCACTGACGGACAAGATCCAGCAGACCATCCCACGTTGTAGCGACTGTCACGTCATCCAGGGTGTGCGTATCCTCGCCAGCCGTGCCGACGCTGAGGCGCCCCCAGAGCAAGAAGTCGCAACCGCAAGGCCCGGTTACTAACACGCTGGTTGGTGCCACGTTCTTCACTGTCACCAAGTCGCCTGACTGCAGTGGCTTCGGTGCTTGGCACATGTGGTTGGGCTCAGTCATGCCTTGGTACTCGCAGATTATCTCACTCGTGCCCACTCGCACATGGGCTGTGACTTCGATCACTCTCAGCACCGAGCCCTTGTCCATCGCCTGACCACCTCCTCAGTCCAGACGCCAACGATGCCCCGTCCCACGCTGGGAGCATCTGCTTCGTTCCGCATTGCAAGCATTCGACATTCCAGCTCCGACTCACGAATCAACCGCCACGTTCCGCCCTCCGCGCTCCTGCGGGCGATGGTTCGCTGACGCCTAACCCCTTTGGCATGGTTCCGTAAATCCCGAGGGCCCAGGATCAGACCCTGAGCGTCGACTCTTCTCTCCTCACCTCTGTCCCGACGGCCCCAGCGCGCGGAGCAAGGAATTGGCAACTGCTCGACGACCCTCCTGCGACATGCCGGCCTCAGCGAGGCACTTCTCCACCTTGCCGCGCAGGAACTTCTGGACGTCCTCGCGTCCCATTAGCTCATCGTAGATCGCCTTTTGTTGGGCGTCCAGTTCCGCAAATGTCCCAGGTTGGTCTTTGGCTTCCATCATCTTCCGTTCCACTTCCTTGAGTCTCGCCTCGTAGCGCCGGACTACTATCGGCATTGGCTCCTCTTTGAACCAGGCCTCAACGGCAAGGCATCTGCCCTTTCCGATGTGCTCAAACACCAGCCGGTCGTTCGGACTGAGACTCTTCACCAGCTCGTCCCGTTCTTTTTCGGCTGCAGATTTCTTGCCCACCATTAGCATGGGTACGTTCAGCATGTAGGTATACTCGGGGATTCGCCATTCCTGGGAGACTATGGTCTGGGTGAAGAGGGTCCGTACGACATCCTTCGCCTGGAAGGAATCGATTAATGCTACCGTTTCAGACAGAGGCTTTAGACGGATCACCACGGGCATTCGCGCTCCTTCCTTCGGGTAGATGACATTGAATTCCAGCCGTCCGTTCTTCCAGTCGGCCGTCAACACCTGAAGTGCCCCGTCGTGAGTTGAGTGACGGTGGACCGTGACGATTCTGCTTAGTTCTTCACCCCATATCCCAATTTACGTCCGCTCTAAAGTGCACCACGTAGGCCCACCTCTCGTCGATTCACAGGTCAGATCCCATCGCTGAAAGATGCTCTCCGACTTTTTTCCTTCTTCCCATAATTCAAGTCCAAAATTACATGTCACATATTGGGGATCTCCCCCCGACGCTGAGCAGGCCGCGGCCTCGGCGTCTGTGGGGAGGAGCAGAAAGATTAGCAGGAGAGTTGCTGTGAGGCCAGTCACCCGTGCAGCACGGGAAAAATGGAGCTTATGCAGCGGCGAACCCACTTGCCCATCACCCTGCCCTCTCGGTGCAGAGCGATTCGATAGGGACTGTGAGTAACCACATCGTCCATGACCAGCTGGCGTGCGGCGGCACAAGTGGTAGGAAGGGGTCCGGCCTACCATCGCTGATCCCTCCTGTCCTCAAGTGACCAGAAGAACGATAACGGCCCTTCTCAGTGCTTCCTCTCAGTGCCGCAGGGGCAGCCCCGGGGGTCCTGCCCCTCTAGGGGACAGGCGCATTGCCCTGCAGCGTCATGGCCGATGCTACAGCCGCGGGCTTCGTGCGTGCCCCCGCTTGCCGGCCTAACGCTGGCGGTGAGCCGCGCCCGAAAGCGGAAGCGCAGCGGACGCTGTAGGGCGTCGGCTGCAGCGGTATGTTAGGTCTAGCTCTGGCGAGGGAGCTGATGCCCTTGCCTTCCCACGACAGTCGCGTGTCACCACCCCTTGACGCCAGTACTCTGCCACTGCGGCTTACTCTTCAAAAAGCACTCGTGGGAGCCCTGATTGGCGAATGATGGATTGTAAAGTGCCGATGCGCAGTTCAGCATGATCGGGCACCGGGACTGTGATGGTAGAGCCCTCGCCCCTCTTCTGCATAATGATATGGCTCCCACGGTGTCGGACTTGGACAAACCCGTGTGCCGCGAGGATTGTGCACACCTCCCGCCCTGACAGCACCCGCAATCTACCCAACCGCAACCTCCAGACGCGTTACAAAGACCTCACTGTGGAGCCGGTGTTGTACTTCCGAGGGATCCGCCGTTTCAAAGAACAGTTCGATGGCTTCGACCAAATTGCGTCGCGCCTCTTCGACGGTGTTGCCCTGACTCGCAATGTCCAATTCAGGACACAAAGCAATATAGCCATCGCCCTCCCGTTCTATGATGCCGGTAAACTGTTGGAGTTGTTTCATACAGTTTCCCTCCGCGCTGGAGCAAGGAAGAGACGAGAGAGAAGTCAATTTCACATATAGCGGATTATAGCACTCACTTGGACAGGGACCTAACGCTGGCGCTCAGCCGTTGCCGAAAGCGGAAGCGACGCAGGAGCGGACGCTGTAGGCAGTCGGCTGCAAGCTTTTGTTAGACAATGTTTGGGATTGGCGCTGTAACTGCCCCAGCCTCTACCAACACCGTGACAAGGGCTTGCAGAAGCTTGGCGTTGGCAACCACCAACACCGGATT
>Ga0209172_10000394_pt1 | contig 121903 bp, 122 predicted proteins | sample LarsenN4metaG_FD_184113 | JGI IMG/M metagenome (GOLD analysis project Ga0209172, IMG submission 184113) | Hot spring sediment bacterial and archeal communities from British Columbia, Canada, to study Microbial Dark Matter (Phase II) - Larsen... ... | reverse complement strand
TCGATTATCTGGTTTCAGTTACTCAAACGCATCCAATCTCACGCTGATATTGCGGCTCATTTTGGGTTCGATATTGACCTCAAACCTCGCTTAGAATCGGCTTATTGAGAATGCTGCAAGATCTCAGACTAACTAATCAACTTCTTAAATACAGAATTATTAATGAGCATTGAAAAGAAAATACGGGTAGACCCAGTTTGACTCAAGGCTCTGAAATGAAAATTCACGAATTCAACTCTAATTTTAGTACCGTCTGAAAAACAGTTTTCAGCAAAAAATAAAAGAGTATTTAGTCAGACTTTAGCGGACCAATTCAGTATTCCTCCGGATATAGACGTATAAACTCATACTAGAAAAAGATGCACATTCATTAGTTCCTGATTTGCTCGAAGCATTCCAGAAAGCTCTAGAAAGTGTTTGTAAGTAAATTTTGAGATCCCCTAAATCTCTCTTTACCTTGTGGGCAGATTTAGCCAAAAAAAGGAAACTTCAGCAGTTTCAGCTTAGTTAAAATCTATCTACAAACATTCTCTTAATCCAGGTAATTAACCTTCAACAGCTTTAGCTAATAATAGCTTTCACTGAAGTAATGGCTTTCTAACATTAATTCAGCTTAGATAGAGTTAAATTCTACCTTTAGAGTGAAATCAAAAGATTATTTCTACATATTTTTCAAACAGATTTTTTAGCGAGAAGGTTTTTAAGGGTTAATCTTTTCACCCCCTTTCTTACTTCATAACTCATCCGCCAGCTCTGTTAACAAAGTAAAAAGGTGTCGGATTAGAGCCTGCGCTAAGGCTTTTCTCCCACACCTCTTTACGATCAATTGCGTGATCGCTTCAATCCATTACTGATTGTTTTGAAAACTACGTGGTCCACTGTATCCCGACGCATTCGCAAGCTCTTCTAGCGATTGTGTCCCACGATAGAAGCGGCCATTAACTTCCCAGGTAGGAAATGCAAAAGGTTCTTTCGTTTGGGCTTCGATTTGAGGAGCAACCTTCTGACAAACATCAGGTTTTGCATTGCGCCCATCAGGTGCGCACTCAACATAGTTAAAGATAGCAGCAGCTTCTTTACCAAAGAGTTGTTTCTGGTCATAGCAGTGAGGGCACCAGTAAGCTCCATACATCTTGGCACCCACCTTTTTGAGGTGTTCTGCTAAAGCAATTTCAGCAGGCCCAGATGTTGTTTGAATCGCATAGCCTGTTTGACCTGCACCTCCGGGCTGCTCAGGTTGCCTTGCATCTAACGGAGCGTAGATACCTAAGGTTGTAACGAGGGTCGCGATCGCCACCACCACCCCAATCAACAACAATTGGCCTATATCATCCCAGGCGCGGCCTAACAGTGTCACGATAAATAGGCTCAGAGCAAACAGGGCTGAAGCAAGACAAAAATAACAGAGTCCTTTTACCCCAAGCGGAGCAACAAACTTACTGAACATGATGTTCATCAAATAGCCACTAAAAACCAGCATGGCTGTCGCACCCGCAAAGAGGAGCAGCCAAGTCCAGTTCTCGAGTTTGTTACGTAAAGGCCGATTTTGCTCTGGTTTTACGGCCAGTGGCCCTAAAGCAAAGGCAGCCATTGCGGTATAGGCTAAAAAGCCAAAAAGGGCTAACGGCAACCCAAAAATAGTGGCATAGGGGCTAGAAAGTACCGTTTCACAACCACCTGTAGGACAAACAGCTTCCGTGTTTGTCAGCTTACTTAAGGTGATGTAGCCCGTATTTAACATTCCCAAGATAGCGATCGCCCCCAGAATTGGACGAGACCATTGTTGAATCCAGGGCAGTTTGCGACGGCGACTCAGCAAATCAGACATGGCACACTCATCTATTAACTAAGTTGAATCAGCAGACGATTCCGCTTTTATTTTGCCTCATATTGTCAGCTATAGCAGTCTCAATTCATTTGGCAGGCGAGAGTTGTAAGAGTTTCCCGTAAGAGAAACTCCTCGATCCGTCCCATTTCCACCAATTAGTAAAGCTGAGCCAATTGCTCGACTCAGCCTCAACAAAACTTAAGACCGACAAACCAGGGTAATTGGTTCACCAGAAATGATATGCAAAACATACTCAAAGCATGTGCCGCAGGTTAAGAAGACACCTCAACCGACTCTTTTTGAAACAAAGAATTTTCTGCGGTAAAGCGATTTTGAACGGCCTCGACAAACCGTGTCACCCGACTCGGGTCAATGGGCTGTTCCCGTTGCCCATGTCGCTTGAGTGAGCTAGAAACAATTACGCCATCGGCAGCCTTCATTAAAGTAGCCACATTATCAATATCAGCTCCGCTGCCAACAAACACAGGCGTTTCCCCTGCGGCTGACTTAGCCAGCTCTAAATCTTCTAGCGAAGGAGGGCTACCCGTTGACCAACCTGAAAGGATGATCGCATCGGCTAAGCCACGCTCAATCGTGTCTTGGACTGCCACCGTTAAATTGGGTGAGCTGAGGGGCCGGGCATGCTTAACCAGCACATCTGCAAAGATTTTGACATCGCTTTCTAGCTCGCGCCGATAGCGGAGCAAATCATGCGCACAGCCTTCAATCAAGCCCTGATCGGTGGCCATCACACCCGTCAAAACATTCACTCGAATAAACTGTGCCCCGGTGCAAGTGGCGATCGCCAAGCCACTCCGCGCATCATTACGCAGCACATTGACCCCGATCGGCAGTGTAACCATGCTTTTAAGTCGATGAATAATCAGACTCATCGCACTCACCACCGCAGGATCAACCTGGTCTTTGGTAAAAGGTGCATCAAAAAAGTTTTCGACAATAATGCCATCTACGCCACCGGAGGCGAGAGCAGTTGCTTCCCGTTCTGCCCGATCCAAGACTGCCTTGAGACTTCCGCTCCACCGTGGAGCGGTTGGCAGTGGTAATAGGTGAACCACCCCGATAACTGGATTGGGCGTCTTAAATATCTTCGTTAAGTCCACAAGCGTTTCGCATTAGGCTCCATTCCAAGGATCTAGCCTACCAAAATCATAGCCCCTCACTGTGACTCGTTTAGAATTTTGCTGAACAACTCCGAAGACTTTTTATGGTGGATCCATTCCTTTTTGGGGAGTCGTCCATTGTCAATTGCTAAAAACCGCGGCATTCACTAAAAGCAGCGCTCACCCCAAAATTCTCGCAGTTTAAGCAAATCCACTTTCAAGGTGTAACCGTTGACGTTACTCAGATAGCTGTGACTGAATCCTTTGTAAATACTGCTCAGCGCGGGCAGCGTCTTGACTTCGCCCCTGCCGATTAAAATAATCTCTCGCATTCGTGAGTGCGGCGCTAGCCTCTTGAATGCGCCCAGTCTCGGCCAGGGCTAGCCCCAGATTACCGTAAGCTTCAGCATAGTCTGGATCCAGCTCAATGGTGCGTCGATACGCTGCGATCGCTTCACCATATCGACCTTGTTGGCCCAACACCACGCCTAAAAAATAATGAGTATCTGCATCACGAGGACTTAATTTAGCCGCCTGTTGAAAGGCAACCACCGAAGCGTCTAGATCTTTTTGCTGAGCCAGTGCATAGCCCAGGTTGTAGTAAGCCGCTGACAAGCTGGGATCAAGCTGGGTTGCCTGTCGAAAGGCTGCGATCGCCTCTACTAACTTCCCTTGCTGAGCCAGTGCATTTCCTAAATTATTCTGGGTTTTGGCATCCTGACGATTAATCAGTAAGGCTTTACGAAAAGCCGCTTCAGCGCCCGCCCAATCCTGTTGCTCTAACAAACGCTTGCCTTCAGCGGCAAAATCAGTTGGCTGCTGACTTAACTGACCAGTTGATGCCCCAACCTTTGATAAATCGGTCGTTTGATTTGAGATCGCTCCAGGCAGCTCAGGGCCGCTCCAACTTCCCAGCGCAACTTGGCAAACGATTCCTAAAATAATTGGTAAGAGGAACATAAAAATGCCTCGTAGTGGCGACAATCAAACAAGATGTCTCGTTTTGCGTGTAAGACACCTAATTCGGCTAGTTTAGGTCGATCTGTTGATTGAAAATGTTTACCTTAGGAGAGGTTTTGACAAGATTTCTGAATAAAAATCTAGAAAATAAGGTTGTAACAGATCGTAATATTCAAAAATCTGCGTTAGGATAGCAATGACTGGAAATGAGCGATCGCGCAGTTAAAGCCGTTGAACGTAGTTGCAACGGGGTTTGGCGAGGGGTTGGATCCATCGCATGAGTGACTGGGTACGCAGTCCTCGCGTTATCGCTTCGGGATACCCTTACTACTCGTTTCATTAACAAGTTTTTCTATGGGCAATAAGCCAACAATTGCTGTCTCTCATTTGGGTTGCGAAAAAAATCGCATTGATACTGAGCATATGCTGGGTCTGTTAGTGCAAGCTGGTTATTCAGTGGATGACGAAGAATTTGCCGATTATGTCATTGTCAACACCTGTAGTTTTATTCAAGCGGCTCGTGAAGAGTCTGTCCGCACCCTAGTTGAGTTAGCGGAAGCCGAAAAGCGAATCGTTATCACTGGTTGCATGGCGCAACACTTTCAAGAGCAGTTGTTAGAAGAATTGCCTGAAGCGGTTGCGCTGGTTGGCACGGGTGATTATCATAAGATCGTGGATGTGATTGAGCGGGCTGAGGCAGGCGAACGCGTCAAAGAAGTTTCGACTGACCCTACCTATATCGCAGACGAAAACACGCCGCGCTATCGCACTACTACTGAGGGCGTTGCCTATCTACGCGTCGCTGAAGGCTGTGATTATCGTTGCGCATTCTGCATCATTCCTCACTTGCGAGGCAACCAACGATCGCGATCAATTGAGTCAATCGTGGCAGAAGCGCATCGGTTAGCCGATGAAGGGGTACAAGAAATCATCCTGATTTCCCAGATCACCACTAACTATGGTTTAGATATTTACGGCGAACCCAAGCTAGCTGAGCTGTTGCAAGCTTTGGGTAAAGTAGATGTGCCGTGGATTCGGATGCACTATTCTTACCCCACTGGGTTAACCCCCAAGGTAATTGAGGCGATTCAATCGACACCTAACATCCTGCCTTATTTGGATTTACCATTGCAGCACTCGCATCCTGAGATTCTGCGGGCGATGAATCGTCCCTGGCAAGCAGATGTGAGCGATCGCCTGTTAGACCGTTTGAAGGCTGCACTTCCCAATGCGGTTCTGCGAACAAGTTTTATCGTCGGGTTTCCGGGTGAAACGGATGCCCACTTTGAACACCTATTGACGTTCGTGAAGCGTCACGAGTTTGATCACGTCGGTGTATTTACGTTCTCTGCAGAAGAAGGCACGCCTGCCTTTGACCTGCCAAATTCATTGCCCCAGGCAGTGATGGACGAACGGCGTGATGTGCTGATGGCAGCTCAGCAACCAATTTCGCTCCGCAAAAACCGGGCTGAAATTGGCAAAGTTGTCGATGTGCTGATTGAGCAAGAAAACCCAGAAACAGGGGAATTTATCGGGCGATCGGCACGCTTCTCACCCGAAGTGGATGGCGTCATATACGTTCGGGGTGAGAGTCGGTTAGCTGCTTTTACACCTGTTCGCATTCTTGATGCGGATGTGTATGACCTTTATGGAGAGGTCGCAACGGCTGCTGATATCTTGCGCGTTCAGCCAATGACCGTGCCTTAAACAGATACCTCACGATCCTTTGCTTACGCCTTTTCAGAAGCTTTCGCTTCCCCGGTAATTTCCGCTGTTCACCTAATTTCTGGTAAGAAAAATATGACTCTTTCGTTCCATAGCCTCGGTCTTTCCGATGCCCGTATCCGCCACCTTGAAGCAATGGGTTTTGCGGCACCGACACCGATCCAAGCTGAGGCAATCCCTCATCTGTTGTGTGGTCGCGATGTCGTCGGCCTCGCACAAACAGGGACAGGGAAAACAGCGGCGTTTTCGCTGCCGATTATCGAGCGCATTGACATCAAGCTCCCGGTCGTTCAGGCGTTGGTGTTGACCCCCACCCGCGAGCTGGCAATGCAAGTCTCTCAGGCGATGCGTGGCTTTAGTGATGACCGCCGCTTAAAAATCGCTGCCATTTATGGTGGGCAAGCGATCGAACCGCAAATTTCACGCCTGCAACGGGGCGCTCAAGTTGTTGTTGGTACGCCTGGTCGTGTGCTTGACCTGTTGGGTCGGGGTGATTTACGACTCGACAATTTAACTTGGCTGGTCTTAGATGAAGCCGATGAAATGCTGAACATGGGCTTTATTCAAGACGTTGAGAAGATCTTGAATCAGGTGCCAATCGAGCGTCAAACGGCTTTCTTCTCGGCCACGATGGATGCATCAATTCGCAAGTTGATCACTAAGTTCCTGCGCTCACCGATCAACATCACGATTGAGCAACCCAAAGCTGCTCCTACGCGGATCAACCAGATCGCATATACCGTGCCTCGTGGTTGGAGCAAATCTCGCGCCCTTCTGCCCATCCTGGAATTGGAAGACCCCGAATCGGCGATCATCTTTGTGCGGACTCGGCGATCGGCGGCAGAGCTGACCAGCCAACTGCAAGCGGCAGGCCACAGTGTTGATGAATATCATGGTGACCTCAGCCAATCTCAGCGGGAGCGGCTCTTACTCCGCTTAAAGCAACGCCAGGTGCGCTGGGTTGTGGCAACCGATATTGCTGCCCGTGGGATTCATGTGGATGACCTGACCCACGTAATCAACTACGACTTACCCGATAGCGTTGAAAACTACGTACACCGGATTGGTCGTACGGGTCGAGCTGGCAAAGAGGGAACTGCCCTTTCGATTATTCACCCCCTCGACAAGCGCAAACTGCGCGACATCGAAAATCACATCCGTCAGCGTTTGACTTTTGCAAACGTACCGACTCGCGCTCAAATCGAAGCACGTCAGCTTGAAAAACTGCAAGCACGCGTGCGTGAAGCTCTGGCTGGTGAGCGGATGGCCTCCTTCTTGCCGATTGTGGCTCAACTGGCTGAAGAGTTTGAACCTCACGCGATCGCGGCAGCCGCGTTGCAAATGGCCTATGACCAGACCCGCCCAGCCTGGATGCGAGCCAGCCAAGACAATCTAGAAGAAGAAACCAGAACGCACGAAAGCCGCTCGCCACGCTCGGCCTCAGCTCACAGTAGCCAGAAGCCAATCAAGCGCAATCGAGTTTCTACGTCTCGTGAAACTTCAGTGCAGCAAAGTGAGGCTTCGCGTGGGTAGACAATGATGCCCTCTTTACAGGAATATGTTTGAGTTCTGTTATTCCTGTTGTGCTTGTGGTATCTAGTGTCTCTATCGCGGTGCCTGCTACAACCGCCAATATCGGCCCCGGGTTTGATTGCCTAGGGGCCGCTCTTTGTCTCCATAACCAGTTTCGCTTCACCGTCTTAACGGACTCGACCGAACCAGTCGTTTTGAAAGTGAAAGGGGCGACCAATGATAAAGTTGGGACTGGCTCCGATAATCTGCTGTACAAGTCATTTCAGCAGGTCTATCAGGTGATCGGTCAACCGTGCCCACCGATTCAACTAGAAATTGCAGTAAATGTGCCACTGGCACGTGGTTTGGGCAGTTCAGCCACCGCAATTGTGGGTGGTTTGATGGGGGCGAATGTGTTGGCGGGCAATCCTCTGGCGCAGGCACAACTGGTTGAACAGGCGATCGCGATTGAGGGGCATCCCGACAATGTAGTCCCCGCTTTTTTGGGCGGTTGTCGGCTTACCGCCTCTGGCAAAGACAGCGACTGGGAAATTTGCGATGTTCCCTGGCATGACAGCATCGTACCCGTCGTTGCCATTCCCGATTTTGAACTTTCCACAGCCGAAGCGCGGCGCGTCTTGCCTGTTGAGTATTCGCGGGCCGATGCGATTTTCAACGCAGCTCATCTGGGTTTATTGTTACGCGCCTTAGCGACGGGCAATGCTGATTGGCTGAAAGCAGCTTTAAGCGATCGCATTCACCAGCCATACCGCCAAACATTGATCCCTGGGTATCGCGCAGTGGAACAAGCCGCGATTGCTGAGGGAGCCTATGTTTAGTCATCAGTGGAGCGGGGCCAACGCTTTTAGCCCTCGCACCAACTGAGCAGGTACAGGCCGTGACCGATGGGATGCAGGCCGCCTGGCTGAGTGAAGGGATTACAGCAAAAGTGATGGCATTGCCGCTCGATACTCAAGGGGCAATTGCAGAGCAGGTATAAATTCTTACAAAAAACCCCTCACCAGAGGCGAGGGGTCGAAATCAGGGTGCATCTACCATACACTTCTTCTAGAACTAGAGGTATCATCCGGAAAATTTCAAAAGGCTGTCAAAATTGTTGCCCTAAAGTCCTCTCTGTTTACGCATTCAACCGCTCAAACATGAGGGCCAGCAGGGAGTTTCAAATAATCCCTGGCAACTGCAAAAAAGAAAAAATCTTTAGCGCGATTGGGCTGATAGATTCACCTGGATCGATTGGAAGCCTGCCTTGCCAAGAATATCAGTCAAAATTTGCTGAGCATTGTGGTTTGCAACATCCAAAATGTGGTTTGTCTCGGCCTGCTCACGAATCTCGGCGATCGCCTTCTGCTGTGCTGCTTCATACAGCTCGGCCCCTGCTTTGGTGCCTAACCAGTGACGGTAGTTTGCCAACGTTGATGAACGGTCGAGGTCAAGGCTGACATCGAGAATATGGGGGGCAGGCAGTAAGATTTTGATTTGGCGATCGCTGCTATTCAATTTTTGAATTTGCAGATCGCCCAGCGAAATCCCGGCTCTCACCTGGCCTACCCCTTCATAGACTAGGTTTGTATCACCCAACGGTAAGTTCAAAGCGGTTGTCACCTGGCGCAAAACTATGGTTGCCTTAATCGTTGAGGTTGCTGTTGTTAACTCATTGGCGTTTTGCACACCACTCACGATCAAATTTCTAACATCTGCTTCAGTCGTCAACCCAAACGGATGAAACAACGAATGCCAACCAAACCAGAACGCGAGCAGTAGTGTTAGCCCGAGCAAAATCACGCGAGTGAAATGATTTAGCGTCTGGTCAAAAACGCTATGAATTTTCCCTATGAAGCTTTTGAGTGTTGTTGCCATACGACTATCAGAGTAGGAACCAGCATTTAGAGTCTTTCTAAATTTTAGGGGTTGAAATGAAGAACAGGCTCTCAACCTAGCTAGCTGAACTGGCTTAAGAACCTAAACTTTGCGACTCTTGAGAACCTGCCTGATTGCGTAAACAGTCTTGAAACACCCAGCGGTAAAAATGTCCCGTTAAGTAAGACAAGTTAAACGCAATTAACAGAAAGCGAACCGCCCAAAAATCAACAATTGGGAAAAGGTAGATTGAAATTGCCAGTACCAAACCCTTTTCGACCCAAGCGACAAAACGCCCATAGTGACGAGGATCCCAGTAGGAAATGGGGCTAATAAAACGGTATTGGCTAAAGGGGAGAAAATGCCGATGGGCATCGTGATTGTGAATTGGAATATCCCCTAGAGAGTGCAGAATCGCGCTCAGCGCCATTAACTGTAGCCAGGGAAGCCCTGCAAAGTAAGCAATCACTGCTGCGATCGCCGCTAACGGAATGGAGTGAAACAGATGGACTGTATTTAACCAGTGGGGTTGCCAATAGGTTTCAGACCAGATTTGTGATTCAGATTGACGCTTGACTCGCTTTGCCCAAAAATACATGACAAACATCGGCATATCAGGCAAAACAGCTCCCGTAATGATTGGCAAAAGCGCTTCTGGTTGCCCGTTCATCAGTAGAGCAAGATTCACTATCGCGTGGCTAGGTGTATTCATGCGTCTCCTCTGAAAATTCCACGCTCAGTATGCCGTATCTGGTATCAAATTTGTAGAACCACTATGACCCATAACCTGCAATTGCTGAGCCAAGCAGGAACCGTGGAGAAATTATAACTATCGCCAGGCAGTATGGAGTGGGGAATTGAGGCTCAGTCGAAGCCCCTGCCCCCTGTCCTAACTAAGATAACTATGGCTATTCGGTATCATATCTGCACTCAGCAACGCCAAAGATAGAAGCTTGCTGCGAGTCAAGGTTTTCTTTTGTTTCAGAATTACGCTTGATAGAATGAGGAAATGCTTACAAAGACAAATTCTGACCCAACTTCCATGAACGCCGTTATTGCAGAAGCAACTGCAATCGATCAAGCTCTGTCAAATCGCCATATTGATCTCGATCCGGGCGGTTATTTTGTGATTTATCTCGATCGCGATCAACACCGCATTCTCGCGAAACACTACAGCAATGTGATCAACGATCGCGGCATCGCCTGCGACCCTGAGACGGGTAAGCCTTTACCCTGTAACGTTAAAGTTGAGCGAACTCCAACCTGCGTTTATTCTGGTCGCACAGCTAAAGAGATCTGTGTCGAAATTTTTGAAAAAAATAATCCCTGCCCGATCACGATGCTGGATCACGCAGCTTACTTGGGCAGGGAATTGCAAAGAGCAGAAGCGGCTCTTTTTACCGGGCAAGAGTACATTCAAGACTAACGCTTGGATGAATCAACTCGTGTTGCGAAGAAACTGTTTATAAATGCATTTGAAGGTTCTAAAACTCGCTTAGTGACTGGAGCCTCCCTCGCCCTTCTTCAAAAGAGAAGACTAAGCCAAAAGCCTAAATCTCCCTTAAAAAGAGGATTTAGGGGGATCTAAACAAACATTTACAAACACGTTCTAAGGAATGGAAATCAAATAAGCTCGATGTTTAGTACGAGTGGGTTTTGCCGTTCCGTCCATTGCAAAGTGCAGATCGGTCTGCTAAACCCGCCCGTACAGTTTACAGATTGATTAAATCTGCCATCTTTAACGTGAACCCATGAATTGATAGAAGTAGTAAGTAGCCATTGGCACAATCGTTGCCACGATCAAGAAGCCGATGACCCAAACCATTGCGTTGCTTTCTTTCGTTTCTTCGGGGCTAGCAAAGGTGCCTTCCACCATGACGTTATCTTCGATCACAGGTGGGCCAGGGTCAGGCTGACCAGTCAGCACGGCAACCAGGCGATCGCTCGCATCCGAAAAAGCCTGGTTGTACTTATCACCCTGCTTCAAAGGAGCCAGTAACGTTTCTTGGGCGATGCTTGTTGCCGTTTCGTCTGACAACGTTGCTTTGACCTGATCACCTGTGCGAATGGCCGCATTATTGGTCAGGTTATCCAGCACTAACAGAATCTCACTTGCTTGATCTTCTGGAGTTGGAAACCAGGTTGTGAATAACTTATCGGCGAACGTTTGAGCTGTTTCGCCATAATCCAGGCGATGAATGGTAACAAAATAAGCTTCGTAACCCGTTTGCTTAGCCAAGTCTGCAAGTTCACTGTTTAGCTTGCCTTCACTTGCACGACTTAAAATCTCAGCTTTATCGACAACCCAGGTTCCTGCTTCGGGGACGGGAACCTCAAAAACACTGGTAGCTGAAGCTGGCAAAACAAACAGCTGGGTAGTTGCAACCGCCACAATCACTAAGGCGATCGCTTGCCGCAACCATAACCGCAAAAAATGAGAGGGAATGATAAATCGTTTCATAGATCTTTACGCAAGCTATTTCTTAGAGAATACTATGTTCGAGTGTACGGAGAGAAGCTGAAGCAGAAAGGATGCGCCAAAAGCTTGAATTTTTTAATCAATTAGCGGATGGTTGATGAGAGTGGCAAGAATTGGATTTGTCATTCAATTCATTTAGCAAATCCACACAGGTTGCTCATCCAATCGGATGAAGCGCATCACAGTGAGTTTCGAGAATCTAGTGTTTGTAGGATTGCGTGTTCGGCACGGATCTACCTGTGAAGTCAAGCTACAAATGACCAATGGAAGGATCGCCTGTTGCCACTATGGGTTTGAGTTGGAGTGTACACCGAGAGAACTGGCTCAAGGTTGGAGCGATCGCGTTTGCTTGCTTTGGCTCCGCTCACTTGGCAAATTTAGTTTTAGGTTTAGGGTTAAAAGCAACTCCCGTTTGGTTTCCGGCAGGTATTGGCTTAGCGGCACTCGTACTCTATGGCCGGAACCTGTGGTCGGGGATTGCACTGGGAATCTTTAGCTTTAGTTTGTCAATGGGTTCATCATGGTCCTTTGCGATCGTGGCCGCCCTGGGCAGTAGCATCAGTGCATTCATTGCCGCTTTTCTACTAGAGCAGATTGAGTTTGAAGCGAATCTACGCAGGCTGCGGGATGTGTTTGGCTTTGTGCTGGTCGGGGGCTTGATTACCCCCACCATCAATGCCACGGTCAACACCCTCAACACCACTCTGGCTGGGATTACTCCCTGGAATGATTTTTCAGCTCAATGGGGTACTGTCTGGTTGGGTGATAGCATCGGCATTTTAGTTCTCGCGCCCGTACCCTTAACCTGGCTCGGTTGTACCAGTTGCACTCAACCCGCCTTTAAGCGAATCCAAGCTGACCTTGCCCAACTCTTGCCACGATTGCCAGAGTTTCTGATCTGGCTAACACTACTTTTGTTTGTGAGCGGCACCGTATTTTGGGCTTCAACGCAGACCGAGTTAGCCCTCTACCCCCTTGAATATTTGCCCTTTCCGTTAATTGGTTGGGCAGCCCTACGATTGGGGCAACGGGGAACTGTGTTAGGGAGCCTGATGGTTTCGTCGATCGCCGTTTTAGGCTTAACCCGGCAAGTTGGCCCTTTTCTGGCAAAATGTGCTGGGCAAATGCTGGAAGCCGCTTTGTTGATGCAGATTTTTGTTGGCATTATCAGCGTCACCGCCCTGGTGTTAGCCGCCGCTGTGGCCGAGCGTCAACAAGTTGAAGATCTCTTGCGAGTCAATCAAGTTCACTTGCAAACGTTGGCTTCTAGCTTAGAGTGTCGCGTTCGAGAGCGCACGGCTGAGTTACATCACCGGATGCAAGAGTTACACGACTCCAACCAGGTGAAAGATTTACTGCTACACGCGGTTGCCCATGATTTAAAGACCCCAATTCAGGGGATGTTGATGGTGCTGAATAAGCTACATGGCAAACAAGAAGAAACCGTTACCGTCTCTCACACAACCCTGGAGCGGATGATTCAGAGTAATGAAAAACTTCTGTATTTGTTAAATTCACTGCTAGAAGACCCAACCGCGATCGCGGCGATCGCGCCTACGCCTTCAGGCTCCATTCAACTGAAGCAGATTGCCGACGATACGGTGGCAAAACTTGCGTATCTTCTCCAAGAAAACCAGACCACAATTGTGAATCAATTGTCGGAAAAACTGCCAGCCATTCAAGCAGACGCGATTCAAATTCAGCAAGTGTTTGAGTGTTTAATTTCAAACGCAATTCGCCATAATGCACCTGGCCTAACGATTACCCTGAGTGGCGAGGTTGTTGAAACATTTGTCAAACAAAGCAGTGGCGATCGCGTCAAACGGGCGATATTGCGCTGCTCTGTGCAGGATGACGGAGTGGGATTGCCTCGCGAACAGTGCGATCGCTTATTTGAGTTACACAGCCGCAATTCTCATAATTGCCATTTGACAGGCATCGGTCTAGGTCTCTATCGCAGTCGGCAAATCATTCTGGCTCACGGTGGGCAGATCGGTGTTGATAGTCAACCAGGTAAAGGAGCCGACTTTTGGTTTACCTTGCCCCTGAGTGAACAGACGGTTTAATCTCTGGGTTGGTGCAATTCTTTTAAGTTCCGGATTGGAGGGCAGACGAGAGCCACGATCGCCGCTACTAAAATCGTGCCAATTCCACCGCTCACAACTGATGCAACCGCACCAAACATCGCAGCCACAACCCCAGACTCAAAACCACCCAACTCATTAGACATGCTAATAAAGACGCTATTAATCGCCGAAACACGTCCACGCAAATGATCGGGCGTCCACAGTTGAGCCAGGGTATGGCGAATGACGACGCTGATATTATCGAGCGCACCGCTCAGAAACAGCATCAGGAGTGAAAGCCAGAGCGATCGCGAATAACCAAAAATGATGGTCACGATACCAAAGCCAGCTACCGCAGCAAGCAGGGCTTTCCCAGCAGGTCGAATCGGCGGCAAGTTGACTAAGAGTGAACCCATGAGTAAGGCACCCATTGCTGGGGCAGCTCGCATCCAACCTAGTTCAGCAGCACCCACATGCAAGACATCTCTGGCATAAACAGGCAGTAGTGTCACAGCTCCACCGAGTAAAACGGCAAACAGATCGAGGCTCATGGCCGCCAAGACAATCGGGTGCTGCCGCAGAAAGGCAAAGCCAGCACTGAGCGATCGCAATGACATCGGTTCTTTAACAGTTTGAACGCGGCGATCGGGCAGTTGAGCAATCAGCGCCAGGTAAATCAGGCTTGTGACAGTTACGATGCCGTAAACGGGGGTGGCTCCCCCCAGAGCAGCGATCAACAAACCACCCAGCGCGGGACCTGTGACGGATGCACTTTGAAAGACAAGACTGTTCCATGTGGCGGCATTGGTGTAAGCCGAAGTCGGAATGTATTGCCAGAGGAGTGCATCAGTGGCGGGTTTATGGAAGCCGCGCGCTAGTCCAATTAAAAACAAACAGACGTAAATCAACCCGATAGAACCTTGCCCAATAGAAATGAACGTCAACCCTAGAGAACAAAGCGTCATTAAGCCGCCACAGGCTAAAATGATGCTTTTGCGGTGGGCCTGGTCGGCAAAGTGTCCGGCAAAGAATGTAACGGTCATGATGGGTAGAATCTGCACTAACCCGACTCCACCTAGGATTAGCGGATCGCGAGTGCGTTCATACAACTCCCAACCAACGGTTACAGTTTGCATCTGAAACAGGGTGAGCAAAAGCAAGCGGGCGATCGCGAGGTTTCGATAGTTGGGGTAACGCAATGCCAGGAAAGCATCTTGCCCCGCAGGGAGCTTCAAAAGACCCATATTGATGACTCCTTAAACTTTTTTGGCGGTCACTCGCAGGCGGCGATAATCAGCAGTCCAGCCACTATCTTTGTACAGGACTGGCTTGAGTTGAGCTTCGGTCATTTCAATGGCTTGAGCCTGCTGGTCAGCGGGAATATTTGACAGGATGCCGTTTGCAAACATGCGGAACCAATTGCGTAGCCCAGCATCCCCGTCTTGCAGAGGTGTCGGGCGGTCAAACAGACTTGCCTGGGTCACTTCAAAGCCTGCCTGCTCTAGGCATGTGGCATACTCTGCCACACTGGGGAAATACCAGGGGTTCCAGCGATCGCAGTCGGGATAACCAAGTTGCTTTAACGTGCGAAACAGCACGGTCATCATCGCGTGAATGTTGCCTTTGCCACCAAACTCTGCAACAAAGCGTCCGCCAGGTTTAAGTGCGCGATAGACGCTAGCAATCACTGCGTCTGCTTCAGGGATCCAGTGCAGGGCCGCGTTAGAAAAAATGGCATCAACGGGCGCAGGTAACTCAAATTGACGGGCATCAGCGATCGCAAAGGAAATGTTTGGATACGTTTGTTGAGCAACGGCAATCATAGCGGGATCAGCGTCGATGCCGGACACAATGACATTCTTTTCGGCCAGTTTAGCCGTTAGATGTCCGGTGCCACAGCCTAAATCCAGGATGTGTTCGCCAGGTTGAGGGGCTAGCCATTCGATCAGGGATTCGCCATATTGCCAGACAAATTGGTGTTGGCGATCGTAAAGAGTGGTGTTCCAGTGTTGGTGGGGCATAGGTGGAAAGATTTTGAAGGGTTTAGCATTCATTCGGTCAACGGCAGGGTTTAGCATTCGGGCAAAGAATGAGGGCAGCAATCAGAGTTTGTTTGCCGAATGCTAAACCCGTACGGGAAATGGGGGTTAAGCGAAGGTTGTTTGAGCATCAGATCGAGTCAGGGCAGCGATCGCGGGGGCGGTTAAGCGACAGAGCCGAACTTCTTCGCGAATTTGTGCGCCTTTCTGTTTGTAAAAAGCAATGCCATTTGCGTTGCGGGTTGCGACAGTCCATTCAATGCGCCCGCAATGACGGGTTTGGGCAATCTCGGCAACGTACTTCACTAGAGCCGTGCCAATGCCTTGTCCGCGCCACTCTAACTGCACAAACAGGTCATCCATCCAAAGAGTAGGTTGGGCTAAAAAGCTGGAGAAGTTTTGAAAAAACACAGCAAAGCCGACAGGCTGGCCTGCAACTTCAGCGAAAACAGCTTCAGCACACGGGCGATCGCTGAAAAAAGCTTGTTGCAAGATTTCAGGTGTAGCACGCACCGCATCTGGACATCCATCGAAGCTCGCTTTTTGATGAATAAACGCCAAAAGTTGGTCGAGATCGGCGATCGTTGCCGCTCGAATTCGGAGGTTTAAGGGCTGCATAGCAAGTTCCAGTGAGAAATCTTCTTTGAATGTAAGCGACCTTTTTATAGACGTCCAATATATATTTAAGTCAGTTCTTATACTTTCAAAATATAAGTCGTCGATGGAACTGCGCCATTTGCACTATTTCATTGCAGTTGCTGAAGAACTGAACTTCAGTCGGGCAGCGGAGTGGTTACACATGGCTCAACCTCCGCTGAGTCAGCAAATTCGTCAACTCGAAGATGAGCTAGGGTTTCAACTATTTCACCGCACAAAGCGGCGGGTTGAACTGACTGCAGCGGGGCAAGCTTTTTGGCTAGAAGCCCAACAATTACTGCGATCGCTCGATCAAGCGGTTGAAACAGGCCGACAGGTGAGTCGGGGTGAAGTGGGCCAACTGGCGATCGGGTTTGTCAGTTCAACGGCTTACAACATTCTGCCGCCCGTGTTAAAAGCCTTTCGGCGGCAAGTTTTGGGGGTGACGCTAGAGTTGCGCGAACTCACAACGCGCGAGCAACTGCAAGCCTTGCTAGAAGGCAAACTCGATATTGGGTTTGCCCGTCCTCCTGTGGAAGAATCTGAACTGGCAACCCAGGTCATTTTTCGAGAGCCGTTGATGATTGCCCTGCCAGAATCGCATCGACTCCGCAAACGTGCCAAAGTCTCGGTGCGATCGCTCTCGCAAGAACCGTTTATCCTGTTTCCTCGCGCTGTTGCACCGGGACTCTACGACCCCATCATCAGCTTGTGCTTAAAGGCCGGATTTAGTCCGCAGGTGGTGCAAGAAGCCATTCAAATGCAGACGATTGTGAGTCTGGTTGCCGCCGAAATGGGCGTGGCGATCGTCCCCCTATCGCTCAAAAACCTGCAACGGCAGGGAGTAGTCTACAAACCGCTGCAAGAATCAACACCGATTGTCGAAGTTGTGATGATTTGGCGTAAAAATCCGACACCAGCAGTACAACGTTTTTTAGAAGTTGTGAACTCTATCTGTACGGATTCTGAGATGTTTGCCCAAGTCTAAAAAAGATAATCAAACTATCTTTTCAGCTTTCTTCTGCTGTTGTTTTTCAAGATACTGCTGATGTTCTTCGGTAGCTAACCAGTAGGCAGATGCAGGTTGAATTTGAGTTACAACTGGTTTGCTGTAAACCCCCTGACTTTCCAACTCTGACTTTGCTTGAATCGCTGTCTGTGTTTGCGCTTGAGAATGACAGAAAATCACCGAACGATATTGTTCTCCGCGATCTGCTCCTTGTCGATTGAGGCTCGTTGGGTCGTGAATTTTCCAGAAAACAGCCAACAACTCTTCATAGCTAACCACTGCGGGATCGTACTCAACCTGACAGACCTCAGCGTGTCCTGTAATTCGCGCCAGCACATCTAAGTAACATGGGTTCTCAAAGTGGCCGCCCATATAACCAACGGACGTAGAAAGCACCCCCTTCACCTTCCGAAAGTTTGCTTCCACGCCCCAAAAACATCCCGCTCCAAACGTCGCCTTTTCCATCGCGATCGCCCTCTTACCCTACAAAGGTTGTTCTTTCGGTTGCCACTCTGCCTTCTCCGGCAGTGGAATAAACTCCGCTTCCTCTGGCACTGACTCAAAGCGTCCGGCTTTCCAATCTTCTTTTGCCTGCTCAATCCGATCGCGCCGACCTGAGACAAAATTCCACCATTTGTAGCGGGAGCCAACGGGTTCACCACCCACCACAATACAGCGTGCCTCAGTATCAGCCGCAACCGTTACCGTCGCGCCTTGAGTCAAAATGGCGAGCCGATGTTGTTCTAGCGGGTGATCGTTTAGCTTTAGCCCTGCGGTCACGCTGTAAACCGCTTGCTCGCTGTAATCTGTTGGCAAAACGATTTGCGTCCCTGGAGCAAATTGCACATCCAGGTAAATCATGGGCGAGAAAGTCTGCACTGGGGAGGTGCGCCCGTAGGCAGAGCCAGCAATCAGCTTGATTGAAACGCCATTTTCTTCCCAGGCGGGCAAATCTGTCGCTGGATGATGCCGAAACCAGGGTTCTGTCTCCTCATGTTCATCTGGCAAAGCTACCCATGTTTGAATGCCATGCAACGTAGCTTCCTGCGATCGCTCAGCAACCGGAGTTCGCTCAGAATGCACAATCCCACGTCCTGCGGTCATCCAATTCACAGCACCGGGGCGAATTTCTTGCACACTTCCCACACTATCGCGATGTAACAAAACCCCTTCAAACAAATAGGTCACGGTCGCTAAATTGATATGAGGATGCGGTCGCACGTCAACCCCTTTGCCCTCAGGAAACACCGCTGGACCTAAATGATCAAAGAAGATAAATGGCCCCACCAGAGTCACTACCTCTGAAGGAAGCAACCGACGTGCTTGAAAGCCACCCAGATCTTGAGTATGGGGTTCAATAATGTGCTGGAGATAATCAGACATAGCGACAGGTAGAAAGTGAATAGATGGAACGAAACTAGGAATAGTCTAAACGGGAAAGTCTATTCCGTCCGATAAGCTAAGTCACTCAACTGGAAAAAGTGGCTAATTCAGTACCTTCTACGTCCCAAGGGTTGATGCGACTTCTCTGGCTCCCCAAAAGCAAAAAGACGGGATAACCCGCCTTCTGCTTTAAATATTTCTACCGAACGGTAGAGGACTAATTACCGCGATTGACAGCTACTTCAGCTTGCTTAAATTCTGTTTCTAAGCGATCCTTCAGCTTTTGAGGTACTGGACGGTTGGGGTAAGAACTGTAGTGACCTGCCAATGAGTTCAATGCTGTCCGCATGGTTGTAAACGAGCTGAGGCGCGTTAAGGAAGTATTTCGGCGATAACGGGCAACAAAGTCGTTGATCAACTTACGGGCTTCCGTTTGGGCGGTTAGTTTCTCAGGAGTGCCATCAGGTAAGTTAATCGCTGTCCGTAATGTTTCAATCACGGTCAGGGTATCTTGCTTGTAGTCACCTGACATTGCATCAGCATAAGCAGCGGAGGCACCCATCAATGAGATGAAAAGCACCAGAACGAAGGAAAGCAGACGAGCAAGTTGACGCTTCATAAGAGTTGACGGTAGCCTGTTGAACTTTGTAAACATCTTTAAAATCAAACCTTTACTATGTTACTGCGATTCAGAAGTTTTCCGATCGCTCTTTCTCTAGCTCAGAATTTTGAGCCTGTTTTCTGCCGGGGTCGCTTCGAGCGTTGAGGCGATCGTCCACCTACAGCAGCGTTATAAATTTGCTCGTTTGCCGCTGCCGATTGAAATAAGTCTACAACTGGATTGGGATAGTCAACGCCAAGACGCACCTCAAATCGTTGCTGCTCAACAGGCAAAAGCTTCCAGGGTTCGTGTACTTTTGCCGCCGGAACTTGGCTTAATTCCGGTAGCCAGTGTTTTACATATTCACCCTGGGGGTCGTAGTCTTTTGCTTGCTTCAAAATGTTAAAGAAGCGAAAACCGCGGGCATCATTGCCAACACCCGCCGTATAGTTCCAGTTGCCGTAGTTGCTACACACGTCATAGTCAATCAACAGCGACTCAAACCATTCAGCCCCCATGCGCCAATCAATGCCTAAATTCTTAGTGAGAAAGCTAGCCACATTTTGGCGACCCCGGTTTGACATAAAGCCCGTAGCCGACAACTCGCGCATGTTAGCGTCTACTAACGGAAAACCCGTCATTCCCTCGCGCCACAGCTCAAAACGCTGCCAGTCTTCCTTCCAGGGAATCTCGATGCCTTGCAAGCCTGCGGGTTGAAAGACCTTATTGCCATGCTTTGCGCAAATAAACCGAAAGTAATCACGCCAGAGCAACTCAAAAATCAACCAATAGGTTGAATCATTGCGCACCCGCATCTGCTCATATTGCTGCACCTGCTCATAAATGTAGCGGGGGGATAAGCAGCCCAATGCTAGCCAGGGCGAAAATTTTGACGAGTAATCAGCTCCCTTCATGCCATTGCGCGTTTCTTTGTACACGCGGAGGCGATCGCCCTCCCAAACATAAGCTTTGAGTCTCGCCATACCAGCCGTTTCACCGCCCTTAAACGGCAACACGCACCGCTCATCAGCAGCAGGGAGGGTTAAGCCAAAGTCAGCCAGTCCTGGCAAGTCACCACGTTCAATGTTCTCTGGCAGGCTGAGTAGAGAATTGGGCGATCGCAATATCGGGTTTACTGTCGCCAACTTTTCGACCTGCTTACGAAAGTCAGTAAATATCTCTGGCAGTTGGGAAACTTTGAAGGGCAAATCATCGGGATGGTAAAGGGTATGTCCCCAAAAGCCCCTGAGAGCCGTTTTAGTTGAGCTAAGAGCTTGCTTTAAAGCCCCTTCGACCGCTCGTTCTTCTGCTGTGACCTCGCGATGGTAGTAAATGGCTGACGCGTGTAGCTGCTGTGCCAGCTCTAGCAACACCTGTTCAGGCTTGCCCTGCCGAATCACCAGATCACTTCCCAGGGCTTGCAACGACTGACGCAGATCCGCCACACTCTCCAGCAAAAACTGCGATCGAAATGCGCCCGTCTTTGGAAAACCAAACCGTGTCTCCCCAAACTGGCGCGGGTCAAAACAATATACCGGAACCACCCGCGATCGCTGTTTAAGTGCTTGGTGTAGCGGTTCGTGGTCATGGACACGCAAGTCATTGCGATACCAAATTAAAATGCAAGGCTCAGGCATAAAGCAGCACAACTCTAGACGGATGAAGGAATCGGTTTCTTTATGAGATCTATTTGTATTTTTGTATAGTTTTGTAAATAAAGGAAGGGTGCAATGGCGCGATCGCCCGTTATTGGCGTGATGGGACCCGGTGAAACAGCTACCCCTGAAGACCTTCAGGCAGCTTTTGAGTTGGGCCAACAAATTGCGATCGCCCGATGGATTTTGCTAACCGGGGGACGTAATACAGGCGTAATGGATGCGGCTAGCAGAGGCGCAAAAAGTGCAAATGGATTTACAGTCGGTGTCTTACCAGGCAGTAGTAAAGCAGGAATCTCAGCCGCTGTCGATTTACCAATTTTGACGGGTATGGGTAGCGCTCGTAATGCGATTAACGTTTTGAGCAGTGATGTCGTTGTTGCCTGTGGTATGGGCGCTGGCACTGCTTCAGAAGTTGCTTTGGCGATCAAAGCTCAAAAGCCAGTTGTTTTACTCAATGTCAACGCAACTGGGCAACAGTTTTTTGGGGAGTTAGCGCCGCAATTGGTGCAAATTGCTATGTCCGTAGAAGGGGCGATCGCCCAAATTAAACTGTTTTTGTCAACTGGCCCGATGTAACACCAAGCTACCGAGCTTAGAAACAATTGATCGACACGAGTTGGCAGTCAAGAAACAACATTAAATCTTGCACTGTTTCAAAATCATCAAAGCTGAATGCATCACCCAAACTAACTCCAAAGGTTTCCTCAAACGCTTCAGCAAAAGTAATTTCCCAGTCAAACCAGCAAATCAGGGGGAGGCGTAAGTCAGCCACTAGGCGATCGCTCGGCTGCACTCGCGTAATCTCAAGCTGCGTATGCTCTGACATCTGAATGCAAAAGAACTCAACCACTACAAACGAAATGGTCTGAGCCTGCCAATGTTCGATGTACCAATCATCTAAACTTAAAGCCGAACGCTGACGCAAAAACTGACGAACCTGCTGTTTGGTTCGCATATCAGGACTCAGATCAGCATAGGTGCTGACACTGACAAGAAAATTTTTGAGCCGTCGCCACATGCGCTGCAAAACCCAGCTTCAATTTGACCTTAGTATTCCCATCGCTAAATCGATCTCTCAAAACTTTTCAGCAAATAACCAACTTAAAAGTGAGTACTTTTGAGGATTTGCAATCGAAAAAAGACGGAATTTTGGTCAGATTTTATGCTTCTAGTTCATAAAACTAAAATTTAAGCCTATTTCTGCAATGCGGTAGAGTTCAAACAGTCCAAATTTGAGGAACATAAGGTCAGTCTGTGCTCTCACACGGTCTGCTCGCACCGCAATGCGACACTGTTTTGACCGTTCAAACTGCCCCCAATTTCTTATGTACGCGATTGCACTGTAAACTCAGCCGATAAACTCGTCGGCTAAGGCTCATCTAGATCGGCTTGAATGCACTCTACAGGTTGCACTGCGCTCGCCTAAAGAACTTGAAGTTCAAGAACATTCTCAACAACTTGTGCATCACGCTCCAGCTGAATGCATTTCTTTTGTTACAGATTCTCATTTTGGGAAATAGACACTAAACCCGTGATTTAGTTCAAATTTGGCTATTCCACTTGAAAAACTGCGTTACATTATTCAAAAAGGTTTACAAAAAGACACACTTATGACGGTTGCTTATCCCCGCAAGTTCAACAACTCCATCGGCGCTCGCGAGATTTTGGCTCAGGTGATCCGCGATCGCGAAGCCCATCTCATCACCCTCAATCGTTATCGTTACAACGAGCAGCGTAGTTGTAAGGATCTCACCAACCTGATCGAACTCCTAGACGGTAAGCCAGCGACTCTCGTTCGCGACCTTTCGCGGCACGTCTCCGATGAAGCACGTCATGCCGTGTGGCTCACCGAGTTGCTGGTCGAGTTAGGCGCAGACGTTGGCACACCTCCGGGTTCTTCTTATATTGAAGAGTTTGAACGGCTCCTCGATTCTGAAGCTCAGGATGTGAAAGCCGACATTGATGGAGTCATCATTTCTTCTCTGGCAGCTATTAATGTCACCGAAAAACGCGGCTGCGAGTACTTCTCAGCTCACATTTACGCTTTAAAGCAAGCCCCTCAAACCGAAGAAAATATTCGTATTCGCGAAACAATCGAAAAAATCTTCCCAGAAGAAGCAGCTCATGTGCGCTGGGGCACCCGTCTGTTAGCTGAAATAGCAGACAAAAGCCCTGAGCATCGCCACAAAGTTGAAATCGCTCGTCGTCGCTACACAGCCATTGAACAGGCAGCCTATGAGGCTGGCATGGACTTCACGATGGGGGCTGAGCTGCGTCGGGTCAACAAGCTTCTGGAAATTTCAGAAACCATGCCTCCGTTACAACGGGCCCAGTACGTTGTCGAGCGTCTACCTCAAACCTTACTGGCACCCGATCTGCAAAAAACCCGAATTGATGTGGCTCAACGTGCCTGGAAGCGCGACCCTCAAGCTTTTGTCGAACGTTTAATCCCTATGTTCTTCCAGGGTCTTAACCGTAGCAACATTCCAGTAAACAAAGACAAACAGAAAGACAAGGTTTCTGCTTAAGTTGGCTAAGTCTCTCAGTGCTTTTGCCCCTCTTGAGGGGCTTTTTGCTGTTTGTCAGGTAATTGGACTTTAGATTGAATGCCATTTCCCACTATGTGTAAGGGCGAACGGCCGTATAGCCTTTGGCATGGCTGCGCTAGCGCCCCTCCTAAATGTGGTGTATTTTCTGAAATAGTCCAAACTCCAGAGGTAATCAACTCCCCTTTTACCCCAAACCTGAAAAAATCAAGCAACTTGGTCACTTGTTGAGTAATCAGAGTTACCGTTATGGAGAATGGTGCGATCGCCCCCAAGCGATAGCTGTTGCACCTTTACTGTTGCTTTTTTGCCCACTCATAGAAGGCGGACTCTCATGGCATCCTTCCCAACTGAAACACTCACTCCACCATCCGAAGTTTTTTCTGAAACGCTGGTTGATGAAATGACAGCCAACCAACCCGTTGACGTGATCGAAGCTGTCATCGCCAGCTTAGATACCGATAAGACAGCGATGGTGAGCCAGAGTAATGGTGGCTACACCTGGAAATTTAAGTACGGCACGATTGAAGCCTTTGTTCATTTGACAGGCACTTCTGATGAAGACACTCTAACGGTTTGGGCTAGAGTACTCAAAGCGCCTTTCAAAAATGAAGCACAGCTCTTAAAAGAAGTAATGGAGCTAAACTGGTCTACCACTCTTGAAGCCCGATTTGCGTTGATGGTCGATGAAATCGTAGTGGTGTCAAGCCGCTTGATGGCCGACATCTCACCAGGTGAAATTTCACGCTCCATCACAATTGTGGCGAGCCTGGCAGATGAATACGACGAGCCATTGCAGGCAAAATATTGCTAATGCCCGCTACCAACAATCAATCTGCATAACTCTAAATTGATCGAGATGGGCATGACGAACGTTCTTTGGTAAAAATCTAGCTTAGCGTCTGCGTTAAGGCTAGATTTTCTTTTTGCAAGGCAGTCTGAACGGGTGAATACTTGGCGACTTATTCCACTGATCTCGGCATCTGGTGCATTTCACATGGCAGTGGATGAGTGGCTATTAGAGCAACATCGCCACGGTCATCAACCATCAGTCCTACGGTTTTATCAGTGGGAACCAGCAGCCCTCTCTCTCGGCTACCATCAACGCCAAATTCCTGACGGTTGGAGGAATGTGAAATGGCAGGGGCGATCGCTCGATCTTGTCCGACGTCCCAGTGGGGGGCGAGCGGTGTTGCATCAGGGTGATTTGACATACGCCATCATCACATCTGACCTACCAGGACGACGACGAGAAATTTACCAGACGCTCTCAGCCTTTTTGGTGGAAGGTTGGCGATCTCTGGGAGTGCCCCTCTTTTTTGGTAAAACTGGACGCGGGTATATCCACAATCCCAGTTGTTTTGGCACGGCGACCGATGCCGATTTAGTCACAGCAGATGGATATAAATTCATTGGCAGCGCTCAGCTTTATCGAGGTAAGGCACTGCTACAGCATGGGTCGATGCGATTGGCTCAGGATTCCGACCTGTTCTACAAAGTTTTTGGCGATCGCCAAGCAAGTCTTGCTCCATCGATTCCCACAAGTATTGAAACAATCGTCTCGACCCTTACACAGACAGCCAGACTTCACCTGGGTGCTGATTTCGTAGTTACGCCTTTGACAGCTGATGAGTACCGCGCGATCGCCGAATTTCAACAACAAAAAGTAAAAGCACCTATAGTTCTGAGTTAATTCTTTCTTGCAATAGTTGCTCGAAATCACGCATCTAATTTTTATTCTTTTGGAATGTATCGCAACATCTATTAGGCTTCATATTGCTATTGCGCTACTTTGTTCGCAATTACCAAACAAATGAAACATTTTTCAATAAATTAAGAGAGATACATTTGTTCATCTTCTCTATCTCACTATGTTCAGGTCTATCTTTCTTCTTTTCCTTTCCAACGTCTTTATGACCTTTGCCTGGTATGGTCATCTCAAAAACCTGAAAGCGGCCCCTTTATGGATTGCGATCGCGGCTAGCTGGTCAATTGCGTTTTTTGAGTATTGCTTTCAAGTACCTGCCAATCGTATCGGGGCACAGTACTTTAGCTTGCCGCAGCTCAAGGTCATGCAAGAAGTTGTGACAATGCTAATCTTTGCAGGGTTTAGCGTGGGCTACATGAAAGTACCAGTCACACGCAATTACTTCTTCGCAGCTATGTTGTTGGCAGGGGCTGCTTACCTGATTTTTAGCGAAAAACCCCGCTAACTGAAGTTTGGACTAATTCCAAAAATACACCACATTTGGGGGCAAACAGCTGTTTGCCCTTACATTACATATATAGCAATACTGGAAAATGTTAGGACGGGGTGCAGGGGTGAAACCCCTGGCTGGGAGCGCAGCTCCCACATCCTCTTCTACCAACTTCTATGCGTAGCGCTATAGTGGGAAATTGCATTTAGTCTAAAGTCCAACCGCTAAGGAATTTGCAAGTAAATGTTATCCCAATAATGGTTTGACAATAACAACCCCTTACCACAAAAGGTTTTACTGAACTGGTTTACGGGTGGATTGATCCCTGACAAATCCACCTTTCAACCCTGCATCTGGGTCACGTAACCTTACATCAGCAGGCACATCAAATGCGCATGGAATTTCAGTTGCCCAACACAAACCATCATCAGGTGCTCGATAAAACACATCGTTAGTCTGTTTGCTTGTTGTGGCGACTTGGCGCAACGGGGGCGGCAACAGCAATCGAGGCGAGACTGATTGGTATAGCAAGATACTCACCAGAACACTGAGCGACACTGCTAAGAAAATCAGGGAACGACAGTTTAAGCGTGCCAGCTTTTGCTGAATAGACTGCAAATTTTGATGGATTTGAGTACTATTTGCATGACTATAAACAGTTAGAAAAGCCAGTGGGATTAATAGGATGTAGGGGTAACCAAATCGGAACATCGGTGAGGTAACAGCTAAAAATCCCATACCGAGCAGCGCGATCGCCCCTAACCACCACCACCCACGCACCGTGCTTTTTAGCAACGGCTTTAACAGCAGCAAACTACTTACCAGAGTTAGAAGAGCAACAACACTCATGATCAGGTTCTCTTTGGCAGACGTTAACCATCGCCAAAATCGCCATGCGATAAGTGGTACTCCGGATGGGGCATCATTTCCTAGTTTCTCAAGCCAACCATGCGTATTGTTAGCGATTCGTTCTAACCGCTCTGAAGCAGGTGCCCAAGGTACATCAAGACAAAACGCTGTCGCAGGGTAAAGTGGGCAGCCAGAGCTAACCAGGCCAGCTAGCACCATTGGAGTCAAGATTAGCAAGACGATCGCTCCACCCAACCCTAGCTTTTGCCATTGCTTGTAATGAGCAGCCACAAAGAAAGCGATCGCAACCAGCAGCAGCGGGATTGCAACAAGCTTCATCGTGACAGCCCCTGCTGCCAATACGAGTGGCGCGGCGGCTGGCATTGCCGATTTCGTCTCAGGCAAATAAGCGGGAGTATTGCAAATTAGCAAAATTGACCAAGCGACTACCCCTACCAGCACCATAACTGGTAAGTCAGGGGAAGGTGAGACGAGAATTTCGGCAATTAAGCGATAACCCAGGATAGGCAACACGATCAACACCGAAAAAGCAAGTAAAAACCAGTCGCTTGGTCGAGGCGATCGCTGCCAACAGTGCCTCAGCGCGATCGCAATTTGCAGCAAAACAATCAGGCAAACAAATCCGTTTGTAATAGCTGTTGCCCGCGTTTCAAGTAGAGGAGGGTTAAACGGTGCTGCCAGAGCAAACCAGGAAGACGTAAACCCTAAATTTGAAAATAAGAGTGCCAGGCCAGGTACAGCCCCAAACCGTGCTAACCACTGAATTGTGCTGTAGTGATAAAGTCCGGTATCAATCCATGTGATTGTCTGGGTCGTGAGCAGAGCTGACGCGATCGCGCAGCCAGCAAAAACCCACCCTAAAGCCGGGGGACGATTTTGCCAGAGGTGTTGCAACTCAAGCCGAGTAGCGGGAAATGCCCAAACAACGCCGACCCAAGCCAGCGCTACTCCAATTCCCACAAGGGGGGTCAAAGGTAGGACTAAAGAGACTGCAAGCAGGGATACAGCAAGCAAGACAACGCCCAACCAGAGCGATAAAAGCCAGCGATCGCCCCACCGCTCAAACCAACGCTCGGTTAACCAACACAGCACGCCTGTACCAATTACAGTGCAAACGAGTGTTAATAAGACCCAGGCGGCAATGAAGTAGAGCATTCACTTTTTGGTAAAAAAGGTAAAACCGACTTGCGTCAAAAGACAAAACCTGCAAACCCCTTTCCAAAAATAGTAGTTCACGCTTCTTTTACGTGGTTGCAGGGCAAAATCGAGGGCTAGGTAGTCCTACACACCATAGATTGGCCTGAAGAAAACCAGCGTAGATGGTACAAGCCCCAATCCTTACACGATCTTTATAGCCGTAACTTCTCCATTCGAGCTGCAAGCCTTCATAAAACCAGCGCCAAACATTTAAGCAAGCTTTAATCATCTCAAATCCAATCAATAAATCTTTATTCCGCTCGGTAGAAATACTTTACTCGTCCACTCTGCAAGATTGTCATGAATCCACGTCTGCATCTGGCACAATCAGAAACAGTAGCTTGAGAGGTTAATGAGGCAACAACGATGCCAGCACCAGCATGGGCGATCGCAATTTTTGATATTGACGGAGTCGTTCGCGATGTTAGCAACTCTTACCGTCGGGCATTAGCAGACACGGTAGAGCATTTCACCAGCGGAGCCTATCGACCTTCTCAACAAGATATCGACAACTTGAAAGCAGAGGGCATTTGGAACAACGATTGGGAAGCATCACAAGAGCTGGTTGCTCGCTACTTTGAGCAGCAATCATGGTCGCGTGATGAAATTAAACGGGCGATCGCCTACCCCGAAATTGTTGAGTTCTTTCAGAGCCGTTACCGGGGTGACACAACTGACGACACAAGCCTGTGGAATGGCTACATCTGTCAGGAACCCTTGCTGATGGAATTGGCCTACCTCGAAACGCTCAGTCAAGCAGGCGTTGCCTGGGGATTTTTTAGTGGTGCAACAACAGGTTCTGCTCGCTATGTTTTAGAACACCGCTTAGGACTCAAAACTCCGCCCCTCGTTGCGATGGAAGATGCCCCTGGTAAGCCCGATCCAATTGGGTTATTTCAAACGATTCAACGAATTGAAGCGGCAGCGGGGGATGTTCCCGTTTTTTATGCAGGGGATACCGTCGCTGATATGCAGACCATCAACAATGCTCGCCACGACCAACCTCATCGTCCTTGGGTGGCCGTTGGTGTTTTACCGCCTCACGTGCAACAAGCACCCACACAGATGCAACAAGCGGCGGCACGACTGAAAGAAGCAGGCGCACATTTTGTCTTACGCAACGTGCAAGAGTTGACGCCCTCACTGATGCAAGAATGGCTCGATCGCGGATCTCTGGCATAACCGCGCAGCATCACTCCACAGGGATGAGATCGCCCTACTCGCGATGCCCAAATGGAAAGCGTCTTGGCTTTTCAGGCGGTTTGGTGCCAACCCGAGTTAGGGTAAGCCAAATGATGACAAGTCCAGCAGCCACTAAAAGGGTTGCGTTGCTAACCTCGTAGTGGTCAAACTCTTCAACCACAAGATCAAAAACGCCCATCCAGGTCAAAAAAGCACCAAAAATCAGGCAGAATCCGATCGCCGCGCCCAAAATCAACTTAAAGTCTGTCACGTGCTGTTCGGTGTCTGCGATCGTTTCAGGCAGAAACAGCTTCAGCAATTTTGCAAGGTCGGGTTTATTCATCTTCAGCCAGAAATAGAGTTCTGCTACCCCAACCCTAGCGCACCTCGCTTAAAACGATCAGAAATCAACATTTGCAAACAAAACCCACACTTGTTCCCCTTCAGCCTTAGCTCCACAGATGCACTAAAGGCAGCACAGACGGAACGCAATTAGCCTAAGCACCCTGAAAAGTAAACCGCTCCCAAGCAGCAACCGAAGCACTGATTAAATTTTCTGTAAAGCAAAAAGAAAATCCCAGTGATATCACAGAGGAAACGATAAAATTCTCTCGTGGATGTATATAGGAAAGGTGCTTTAGCCTAGCTACTTTTCTGATTTTCTAAAAACAACTCTTCTTTATCCCTCTGGGAAGCATAAATTCTTTTATACACAACTTCTTCAAAGACCTTAATGAATCCCTTTGGAGGGTTTATGCAATCCTTTCAAAACGTTTTAACCCTAACTTCAACAACAGTTTTAGGATTTCTCGTACTCAATATTGCTCCAGCACCCGCTCACGCTATTGGAGTGGGTGGTGAAGTGTTGCCCCCTGATGCAGTTGTTAATGGTTACTCACTGACAGATGCGGCAGAGGCAATCACACTCTGGCAAGACACCTATGATCCGATTTACTTGCCTGATTTTCCTTTTCAACTTCTTAGTTTTGCCAGCTTTGACTACACGGTTGCTCCCAACACTTACTTGTTTCTTCCAATCTCTTCTTCTAACAATTCGCCACCAATTATTGGCGATTTTCCCTCTACTCTGGCAGAAGCAATACCTTACACCTTTGGTCCAGAGCAGATAGGAGGTAGTTTCCAAATTACAGTAGATGGTCAAACGACCGACATCGGCCCTGCCTATCTGACTGGCCCATTTAAAATGGCACTTCCAAATGGTGGTAACACGACATTCACCTTGTCAGCGTTTTTAACACCGCTTGCACCAGGAACTCATACAGTTGGTTTCCAAGGTAGTCTCGATGGACAAGCATTCCGCGATTATTGGACTGGTCTGGGCGAAACATGCGATGACCCCTGCCTCTCTTTTAACTTCGCCTACAATGTGACCGCAGTGCCTGAGCCAGCAACGATGGCCGGGCTAGCCTTGGCAGGGGCAGGGCTTGGCGTGCTACGACGCAAAAAACAGAAGTCGGTGGAGTAATACTCAACAAGCCGACCGCTATTCAAAGACTTCTACCCTAACGAATAGACAAGTGATTCAACAGAGGCGATCGCGAAGGAAATTCAAAATCGCCTCTTTTCTTCTGGAAAATTCTGGGTCTTAGGCTGATTCCTTTCTAGGTGGTGGCACTGGGTCATACCCACCTGGATGAAACGGATGGCAGCGGCACAAACGTCCAGCAGTGAGCCAACTCCCTTTCAAAATGCCGTGTTGCTCGATCGCCGCGATCGCATACGCTGAACACGTCGGCTGAAATCGACACATGGGTGGTAGTAGAGGGGAAATAAAAGCTCGATAGCTGTGAATCAATCCCAACAACAAAATTTTCATTTTGCTCGCGTTATCAATGTGGCGCTGAAAGAATCGAGGGAAATGAGAGACTTTTGACTTAAATTTATCAATCCCTACTTTGAAGTTAACAGTTAACCACGTATACTGATAGATTGTGCAAGAAGTTTTTTCTGACTCATTTGAGGAAGTTCAATGTCGCGATATAGAGGTCCACGTCTGCGAATTGCTCGTCGTCTAGGAGACTTACCGGGGTTAACTCGTAAATCTCCCAAACGGGCGTATCCCCCTGGGCAACATGGTCAAGAGCGTAAAAAGCGTTCTGAGTACGCCATTCGTCTAGAAGAAAAGCAAAAGCTACGGTTTAACTATGGTGTCACTGAGCGTCAACTTCTCCGTTATGTACGGAAAGCACGTCGTGCATCTGGTTCTACTGGTACGACCATTTTGCAACTGTTAGAAATGCGGCTTGATAACACCGTTTTTCGCATGGGGATGGCACCTACAATTCCCGCAGCTCGTCAGTTGGTTAACCACGGCCACGTCACTGTGAATGGCAAAGTGTTGGATATTCCCAGCTACAATTGCCGCCCTGGTGATGTCATTGCTGTGCGCGATCGCGATGCGTCACGCAAGTTGGTTGAAGCAAACTTGCAGTATCCCGGTTTAGCGAACCTCCCTAGCCACTTAGAGTTTGATAAGTCAAAACTCCAAGGTAAAGTGAATGGCGTTATTGATCGTGAATGGATAGCCCTGAAGATTAACGAACTGCTGGTGGTTGAGTACTACTCACGTCAAGCCTAACCCCCTTGGCACTACTAGCTAACTATTTCCGCGGCATTAATAAACTTTTGCAAAGCCTCCTGAACCCGTCAGTTAAGGAGGCTTTCCTTTTGTGAAGCCGACTCGAACCTCTCAAAGCCAATCAAGCCAGGCGTTTCTCAGTTTTTTTAAAGCTTAAGATTCCATCATCCTGAGTTTGCTCAGCGTTAATTGAACGTTTCAAATAGGGAAGTCTGAAGGAATATTCTCCTAATACTCGACTTAACAGTGAAGTTGGATCACCCTGCCCCAGACGCCAATCGCTTATCTCGGTTTACCCCAGTATGGACTGAGGGAAATTCGCTCGCGTTGCAGCTCGACTCAACGCTGCAAGATTTGCCCCTATGCCAGATCGCCCTCGACCAAGATCAGCGCGGGTGGGAGTTAGCTCAGTTGTTTGAGCAACACCCCCTTTTAACAGGAGTAATTCTAGTCAATCAAGAGCATTTCGTGGGTGTGCTTTCTCGGCGTAGGTTTCTTGAGTATCTCTTGCGGCCCCACGGGGCAGAGTTCTTTCTCAAAGAGACACTGTGGGTTTTGTATTGCTACGCCCGTTGTGACGAACTGGTCTTCTCCGGTACAACACCTATCCTAACGGCTGCTCAGCGGGTACTCCGGCGATCGCTCGAGTTGCAGACGGAGCCGATCATCGTCAAACTGACTGCAAACGATTACTACTTACTCGATCCCCAAGCTTTAAACATCGCTTACTGGCAACTGCGCGGCATCGAAACTCAGGTTCGCTACGAGCGTACCCAGGCAGAGCTAATTCAAAGCGACAAAATGGCAAACCTCGGGCGACTTGTGGACGGGGTTGCCCATGAAATCTTAGATCCAGTTAGCTTTATCTGGGGCAATCTCAACCATGTTTCCGACTATTGCCGCGACCTCTTAGACCTTTTGGGAAGTTACGAGCAAGTCTTGCCACAGCCACCTGCAACCCTCGCGCAAAAACGAATTGACCTGGAAGCCGACTACATCCAGCAAGACCTGCCCCAGGCGATCGCAAGTATCCGCTCCGGGGCCGAACGATTGTCGAAACTGGCAACGAGCTTGCAAAACTTTTGCCACATTGATGATGTCTACCCGAAGTCAGCCGACCTCCACGAATTGCTAGACAGCATTGTGCTGCTGTTTAAGAGTCGGTTGAGCAGTGAGATCCACTTCATTAAGCACTATGGGCATCTCCCGCCAGTGCCCTGTTATGCTGGGCAGCTTAACCAGGTTTTTATGAATGTTCTGAGCATGGCGGTTGATACGTTGCTCATGCAAGCTGTCAGCCAAGAATTAGAAATCGGTTTGCCAAGGGGTCAAGCCAACAACACAGCCACGGAAACCACGTTTGAACCGACCATCACGATCTCTACCGAGGTGCGATCGCTCACGGTTGGCAACCGAGAAGAACGGTGGATTGCGATCCGCATTATGGATAATGGGCCAGCCCTATCTGCCGAAAGCCTGGAACAACTGTGTGCGTCATTTACAGTTAAACAACGTGCCCTCAAGGAAACGAGCTTAGGCGTCAGTTATCAAATTGTGACAGCCAAACATGGCGGAAAATTTGAGATTTACTCCCCCTGCCGCCCGCAAACCATACACAGTCTTTACGCAGCGGGAACCGAATTTGAAATTTTGCTACCTTTTACGTGATCTTCAGTGTTTTTCCTTTAGGAGAGCGTGAATAATAGAAGCAACCAATGGCTTCACGGAGGTGACCATGTCCGATCTTTCTCATCCCGTTTCGACACCTAAAACGGCTCACGAGCTAGAGCAAATTATTCGTGAGTATCGGGCGAGTAACTTGACTGGGCAGGAATTGTTTCGCTGGTGGCAAATCATTCGAGATGGCGCGCTTAACCTGAGTGAAAACGATATGGAGGGTGATGTCGTTCCTGGCGAACAAAGCTACTAACGATCATGGATTAAATAAAATCGAATATTTTGCGGTTTAGAGGGGCGAACGGCTGTATAGCCTGCGGCATAACTACGCTAGCGCCCATCCAACAAAAGTATCGAAGTTATTTAATTCTCATTTCCAAGTAAACAAAGGGATTGTAGGCTGGGTAAAGCTAGTAACACCCATCATCAGCGTGAAACTCTTTGGGCAGCAAGCTCATTCTTCAACCCACCTACAGCCCTTCATTGGGTGAAGTTCCACCGACTTAATGCCATTAACGGCTCAAGCCAATCATAAAGTTCGAATTTTCAATTTGGCTTTACTACTCTAAGAAGGTGATCAAGCCATGCATTATTTCCTTCCTCTCACCGCGATCGCGGTGAGCTTTATGGCTGTAAATCCGGCTAAAGCCTCTCCAGTCGCAGCTCAGTCAGCCCCTCAAGCAGATCCAGCGCCGCAGCAAGAACTGCGACAAGAAATCATTCGAGCAGCCTGTCGTCAAAACCGGGCTGAAACCCTCGAAAATCCTTTTGTTGACGTATCCCGTGACCATTGGGCCTATAAAGCCGTCTTGACTATGCATTACTGCGGAGCTAATCGCCAAGCTGCCTTTGAGCAACCTAGCGATCAGCCAATCCAACCGAACGAAAATTAGACTGAGACTTCTTCTCTGAGATCGAGATTTGCTAAGTCACTTTTAAGCAGCCCCGTCAACAACGATTCAGGGCGCTGGTTGTGCGGCCAAGCAAAGGCATGACGAAAAGCTGCATCCTGACAGGCGCGGAGTTGATGAAAGTCAATCACATCGTGGGTTAACAGATTCTCATACTCAAACGGCAAGCGGACGTTGTGCAACCCAGCGTTGTCTGTACAGATAGCAATATCGACCCCGGCCTCAAAGCAGCGATCGAACACCACTTTGAGTTCGGCAATATCTTCTAGAGTGCCTGTCTTGAGATAAGTCGTTGGGCAAATCTCAAGACATTGGCCTGCCTCAGCAACCTGCTTCAACAGTTCTGGCTTCTGTAAGGGAATTTGAATGCCGTGCCCAATACGCATCAGGTAGGGTAACAACTCCGGGTGACAGCCCTCTTTTGTTTCGTAGACATGCCCAGTCGTGTTTAAACCCAGCGATCGCGCGTAGGCATACAGCTCAACAAACTCCTCCATCCGCTCACCGTAGTGATTGTCGCCCCCCGCGATGTCAACTGCACAAACGTATTCGCGATGCCGCACCGCTAAATCAACGATCGCCTTATTCACTTCGTAGGGCAACCGTGTATGCATACAAAGAATTTGGCTCGTCACAATCGGGTACTCATTCAGTTGACTGGCTTTACCAACCACATCAACAATCGTGTCCATGCGATTGATGCGCTCTGACTGGGGTAAGTGCTCTGGCGTCCGCAAGTAGGGTGTGTAACGCAACTCCAGATAGGCAAGGTTCTCAAAAACATAAGCACCTCGCATGAGCCGATAAACGAAGTAGGGTAGAGCGACTTCAGTTTGCACACTTTCAACCAGGGTATGCAACTCTAAGTACTCGTCCAAGGTGTTGCGAGGACGGGTGTAAAAGTCTTCAAAGTCTGGGTAATCAGCAAACTTTTGGGCTAGCTCGGTCGCATTACGCTGGAGATAGCGCCACAAAACTCTAGGAACAACTGAACCGCCTAGATGGCGGTGCAATTCAGCGTATAAAGCCACAATTCACCTCGCAAGATTAGAAATCGTTAGATGCTTTTATAAACCCGAAAAAGATTAAAAGAAAATAAATAAGAACACACAAGCTTAATCCTTAAGGTAGCAAAACTTATTAGAAAGAGGCTGAAGATGTGTTCCTAGCGAACTTAAAACTAAAAAGCCAATCTGAAATAAAAGAGGAACAACCAGAACGAAATTGATTGTCAATCCTCATTTCTGAAGAGATACTCCCTATCCTAGAAAATGGGATTCAATTTTGTCTCGTAGTATTGGCTGAATTCAGTCATAATGCTGAAAATTAGAAATATTACAAATTGCAAAAGTCGCTTTAATAATTGGCTGCAAAAGTAAATCTCCCAATAGACGTTGAATAGAACGCTTCTTCGCATCAAACAGTTGTGACAGCCAAGAAATACGTGTACTCAAATTTCAATCTGGCTGTTTCTTTCCCCCTGACAAGCGCTAAAAGTGCCAAAATCGTGCTGTTACTTGCCTAAGTTTGCTCGAATGAAGTTTCTTCGTCGTTTTGTTACCTTTTGGGCATTGTTTGCCCTCACTGCGATCGCGGTCATTAGCCTTGATTCGCACCGCAGTCTTTCAACCGATCCTTCACAGGTTCAGTCCGCTCAAATCAATGGCTCGCCTCAAAAACTAGCCCTGCTGCCTGACTACAGCCGTGACATCGATTGCTTTGCAACAGCCAATCACTATCAAATCGAGGCAAAACTACGGCTTGAGCAGGGTAACGCTGTTATTCAAGGTTTGCAGAACGTACGCTACACCAACCATAGCCCCAATCCATTGCAGGAAGTGGTATTTCGCCTTTATCCCAACATCCCGTCCCTGCAGAAAACCGCCCAACTCCAGGTAACTGCAACGCGCCTTGCAGGTAAGCCGCTCACTTCAACGCTTTCAAGCAACAACACCGTCTTAACAGTACAGCTACCAACGCCGCTTCCTCCTAGTCAATCCGTTGAACTTGACTTAGAGTTTGTCACGCAAATTCGCCAAAATCAACGCGGTGCTAGCTTTGGCCGCATGGGTTATATCGATGATGTGATCACTGCGGGTTCCTGGTATCCGGCTTTATCGGTTTATGAAGCCCAACGAGGCTGGTGGGTTACTTCAATTCCGGCTCCGATTACTGATGCAACCGGGAATGTCGAGTCAGATAGCGATCCCACCTATACCGAAACCAGCTTATTTGAAGTTAAACTCACCGTACCCCGCTCTTTAGCCGTCATCAGCAATGGAGTTCAGGTCAACCGTCAAACCAACACCGATGGCACCGTTACTTACCACAGCATTACCGGACCCATGCGTGAGCAAGTTTGGGTTGCCAGTTCTCGTTATGAAAAGACGCAGGCTGAAGTAGATGGAGTAAAGCTAAATATCTGGTACTACCGCGATCGCGCTAATGCCAACAGTCGTTCAACTCGCAACGCTTTGGAACTAACCCAAAAATCGTTGGTTGCCTTTAACCAACAGTTTGGCGCTTACCCTTACCGTGAATTGCAAGTGGTTCAAAATCCTGTCTCGACTGGGTTAGAGTTTCCAGGGTTAGTTTTGATTAACAGTAACGCCTGGAATAAAACCGCGATACAGCGATTGGTCGTGCATGAGGTTGCCCATCAATGGTTCTATGGCTTAGTCGGCAACAACCAGGTTGAGCATCCCTGGCTCGATGAGGGATTAGCAACCTATGCAGAGCGGGTTTATCAACTCTTTTATGCCGATGCAAAAACGGCTGAAAAGTTGAATCGTTATGCCCAACAAAGCATCAAAGAATTTGATCAGGCGATCGCAACAGGCAACCTACCAGACCTGCGCCTTAACCTGCCTGTTGCCGACTTCAAAGAGTTTTATGGCCTTTTTGCCTATAAACGCGGCAGTGATTTTTACATTCAGTTAGAACAACAGCTAGGGCAAGCCGCTGTTTATCAGGCTTTGCGGCAGTATGTTCAACAACATCGTTACGAGATCGCGACGATCCGCGATCCGAAAGCCGCCTTAGAGCAAGCATCTGGCAAAAAATTAGATGAAGTGTATGCCAAATGGATCGGCTCTTATCAGAAAGACGACAAACCTGCCACCGCTCGCGTTTGCCAATCCGCCCCTTCCTAACGAAAATTCCGCATCTCCAGGCACTACAAATCCAAATTTGAGTTCGTTTGAGCAATCTGATAATGCAAAAAAACTTCATCCCAATTTGCCCGAACTTCTAGCAGCCTGAAACGCGGGGCAGTTGCTTCTAAGTAGCTGACGCCTTCTACTAATGTGGGTGCTGTCTGACTACCAAAAACAAAAGGACACAGCGTTAACCAGATCTCATCCAATAAATGCGCAGACAGGAGTGAACCAACTAAGGTGCCACCTCCCAATACCGCCAATCGCTCAATTCCTTGGCTCCAAAGCTGGTGCAAAATAAGCGGCCACTGAAATTGCCCCTGCTCTAGTTCACTAGCTAAAAGTTGCTCAAAAAAGGGGGTGCCTTGCCAGCGATCGCCCCCCTCCCTTGTTGTTAGCAACCACCGCGAAATGGGCTGACGAAAAAATAACCAATCCGGCTCTAAATTGCCAGAAGCCGAACACACAATGTGAATCGGCTGGGCTGGCTTTCCAAATTGTTGGCGTTCAGTTAGCAACGCTTGAGAGGTAATTCGTACACTCGAACCGTAAGCGCGTAAGGTTCCCGCCCCGATCAAGACAGCATCCACCTGCGCAACTTGCTGTTCTAGATGAGCTTTGTCATTTACCGAACCAAAGCGAGCCGCAGTACCTCTTCTATCTGCGATCTTGCCATCTAAACTCGTCGCCAAAATCGCTGTTAAATGAGGACGCTGTAAGGTCATATGCTACAGCGATGCAGGATAGAGGGCTTGCTCAGTATTGGGATCAAACAGATGCAGCTTGTCAATTGCGATCGCCAACCAGAGTTGCTCACCCACTTTAATCGGGCGATCTGGCTCGACTCGTACCTGCAAAACGATGGGTTCTTCACGAGCTTCCAGCAACCTTACCATCAGGTAAGTCTCACTTCCCAGAGCTTCAACCAGCTCCACCTGAACAGGTAAATTTTTGGGTGCTGCCGGGGCAATCGTAAAATGTTCGGGTCGAATGCCAAGCACAAGAGACTGACCATCATAGGACTTCAGTACCGTTTCCCACGCTTCGGGTAACGTCAACCGAAACTCCCCACGGGTTAGCAAGAGCGGAGCTTTGAAGGTGACAGGCAAAAAGTTCATCGGTGGAGAACCAATAAACTCAGCCACAAACCGATTCGTGGGTCGATGATAAAGCTCTAACGGACTACCAATCTGCTGAATTTGCCCACCACTCAAAACCGTAATGCGATCGCCCATTGTCATCGCTTCCGTTTGATCGTGCGTCACATAAATCGTGGTAATGCCAAGCTGACGCTGCAATTTGACAATTTGAGAGCGGGTCTCAGCCCGCAGTTTCGCATCCAGGTTAGAGAGTGGCTCATCCATCAAAAACACTTGCGGGTTTCGAGCCATCGCCCGGCCCAGTGCAACCCGTTGCTTCTGTCCGCCAGACAGTTGTTTGGGTAATCGATTCAGCAACGGTTCGATCTGCAATTGCTGCGCCACTACCTGTACTTGCTGCGCGATCGCCCGTTCTCGCTGCGATCGATAGCGCAATCCGCGTGGTAGGTTGCGAGAACTTTCAACCAAAAATGTTTCAGCCCAAGTTGGCAATGCTTTTTGGGAATCCCCTTCATCCTGACTTTTAGCGCTTACCGGGTTATTCGTGCGCCGCAACCCAAAAGCAAGATTGTCGTAGACCGTCAAGTGTGGATACAGAGCGTAGTTTTGAAACACCATTGCAATATCCCGTTCTTTGGGTGGCAGATGATTAACGCGGCGATCGCCCACCCAAATATTCCCACCCGTCGCATCTTCTAACCCCGCAATCAGGCGTAGCAGGGTACTCTTACCGCAACCCGATGGCCCCACCAACACCATAAATTCTCCGTCATTAACAGACAGAGAAATATTGCGTAGAACATTAATGCTACTGGCAGAGATCTTGTGCTTCTCAGAATCGGAGCCACCCGTTTCTGAAACAGCCTCTCGACGACTAGCAAAGCTCTTATAAACGTTTTCGAGTACAACTTGCGCCACAATGACGTTTCTAACCCATCAGATGACTAGCTTATACCAATTTCCAACACGCACTCACTAGCCTTGGCGCAATTAGTTGAATCAGGAGCAAATTAAAGCCAAGATCACAAACTAGACCTTAGAGGGCTGTCCATTTGACTCTGCAGCCAGCGCTTCTAGCTGATCTTGCTGATCTTGGGTAATACAGGTTTGAATCACCTCTTCCAAATCCCCTTCTAAGATTGGATTAAGGCTAAAGTTTTGGCCAAGACGATGGTCAGTAACCCGGTTGTCCTTATAGTTATAGGTTCGGATCTTCTCAGAGCGTGACCCTGTTCCCACCTGCATCCGACGGGCAGAAGTAACAGCAGCCTGCTGCTCCTGCAATTTCATTTCAAACAGCTTAGCCCGCAAAATCTGCATTGCCCGTTCTCGGTTTTGCAGCTGCGATCGCTCTTCCATACACTTAATCCGGATGCCAGTCGGCTTGTGCAACAGGTCAACCGCTGTCTCCACCTTGTTGACGTTCTGGCCACCCGCACCGCCTGACCGGATTGTTGTAATCTCAACTTCGTTAGGGTCGATATGAACCTCAACGTCATCGATCTCTGGCATTACTGCAACAGTCGCCGTTGAAGTGTGAACTCGACCTTGCGACTCTGTTGCGGGTACCCGCTGAACTCGGTGAACGCCCGCTTCAAACTTCAGCTTGCTATACACGCGATCGCCCTGGATCTCTAGAATGGCTTCCTTAAAGCCACCCATATCCGCTGTTGACTCGCTGACAAGCTTGACACGCCAGTTCTGCCGTTCAGCATAGCGAGAATACATCCGCACCAAGTCACCTGCCCAGATGCTTGCTTCATCTCCGCCAGTACCCGCCCTAACCTCTAACATGATGTTCTTATCATCGTTAGGGTCACTGGGTAATAACAAGACCTTCAAGCGACCCTCAAGGTGCTCAATCCGGTCTTCTAAGGTATCGACCTCCAGACTTGCAATTTCTTGGAGTTCAGGATCGTTGGCAGATTCCTTGTATATTTGCCTTGCCTCTACCAACTGCTCCTGCAACGCTTTCCATTCATCATAAGCAAGCACAACATCTTCTAAAGAAGAGCGTGCTTTAGCTACCCGCTGCAACTCAGAAGGATCAGCTGCCACATCAGGATCAGCTAGTCGTCGCGTTAATTCATTGAAGGTCTGTTCAACAGACTTCAATTTTTCAAGCAGGTAAGCTTCAGCCATAAAAATATCTAGCCAAGAATTTAGGGGTACAGGAATCTAAGAAGCCAAATTACTAAACGTAAGCGGCTTACTTCTTCCCACCAGCCTGATTACCACTAGAATCGGACATCCCATACTTCCGTAAGAAACGCTCAACGCGTCCTTCGGTGTCAATGATTTTCTGGGTACCAGTGTAAAAAGGGTGGTTGCCAGACCACACGTCAACATGTAATTCCGGCTTAGTTGAACCGACAGTTGTTACAACTTCGCCATTGCAGTAAACCTTTGCTTCGGGATACCACTCTGGATGAATACCTTGCTTTGCCATTGTCCTTATCTCCACTATTTCAACGAAATCTAAAAAATTAACGTTTCGAGAATTGAGGGGCTTTCCGAGCCTTCTTCAAACCGTACTTCTTCCGCTCCTTTGAACGTGGATCACGGGTCAAATAACCTTCAACCTTCAGAGGCTTACGGTTTTCAGGTGCTAATTGACACAACGCACGAGCGACACCAAGACGCACTGCCTCCGCTTGCCCAGTCAAACCACCCCCGTGAGCCGTCACAAGAATATCGTACTCACCTTCTAAGCCAAGAGTTTCCAAAGGTGCTTTTGCAGCAGAAATGTAGCCAGCATTGAACTGAAGATACAAATCACCAGGCTTATTGTTAATAATCAGTTTCCCATCCCCAGGAACTAAGCGAACACGTGCGATCGCAGACTTACGACGACCGGTGCCCTGATACATGACTCGACCTTGATCGATAGCTTGCATTAATTATTTCCTCCAGGAATTGTCTTAATTTCTAATGTTTGTGGCTTCTGCGCGCTATGAGGATGCTCTGGACCTGTGTAGACTTTTAATTTAGTAAATAGCTGACGGCCTAGCGAATTCTTGGGCAGCATCCCTTTTACAGCTTGCTCAATAATGCGCTCAGGAATACGCTGTTGCAGCTTTTCAAATGTTTCAACCTTCATTCCTCCGGGACGACCAGAGTGACGACGGTAGACCTTTTGAGAACGCTTGCGTCCAGTCACTTCAATCTTTTCAGCATTCACAATAATGACAAAGTCACCTGTATCTAGGTGAGGAGTGAAGCTGGGCTTGTTCTTACCACGCAATACTTGAGCAACTTCACTAGCAAGACGACCCAAGCGTTGGTCAGTGGCATCAACCAGATACCAGTTACGCTCAATTTGATCTTGGGGTGGCACGTAGGACTTATTCATCTTCTTCGTTTTGAGGGTTTAGACAATTCACACTTAGTTAAATAAAACTGGCATTAGCCATGCGGGGTAGCAGCAATCAGGGGAGATGACGGCTGAAAAAAGCTAAACAGCGGTTGCGTATCATACCAAACCTCGGGTGCAAAAGGAAAGTCTGGATAGCCGACTCGCAACAAACATAATCCTTGCGGTGGTGCGGCATACTTCACCTGATCTCTCAGCTGAGATTTCCAAATTTCAGTGAAGTTCTTTGGCGATCTCACTCCCCGGCCAACCTCCACCAACATCCCCACCAGCAAGCGCATCATTCCATAAAGGAACCCACCCGCCTGGACTTCGATCCACAAAAAAGAATCCTGTCTTCTACATTCTGCCACTTGCACATCAACCCAAGAGTGAACACGGCTTGAACCAGCTCGATGAAATGCTGCCAAATGATGTCGCCCCAGTAAAGGCTCTAAAGCAGCTTGAATTAAAGATTCATCGATTGGCTCGTAGTAGTAATGCCAGGTATAGGGCCGAACAAATAGGTTTGGGCGTGGGTCAGTATAAAGTGTGTAGCGGTAGCGCCGCCATACAGCTGAAAAGCGGGCATGCCAGCTATCACTTACAGCAGCCGAAGCTCGAATCAGAACGTCATCTGGTAGACGCGCGTTCAAAATCGAAGCCCACCGATGAGCTGGAATGTGCGCCGGAGCGTCAAAATGGGCAACTTGAGCCGCAGCATGAACTCCAGTGTCGGTTCTCCCGGCACCATGAATCCTGACGGGGTACTGCAAAACTGACTGCAATGCGTTTTCAATCTCTTCTTGAACAGTCCGATGGTGCGGTTGCCACTGCCATCCATGAAAATGAGTGCCCAGGTATTGAATTACCAGGGCAACTCGTTGAACTTGAGCAGAGACAACTTCCATCACCAGTTATGTAAGCTCAATGATAGCGAGTTCAGCATTATCACCCCGACGATGCACCGTTCTCAGGATGCGAGTATAGCCACCATTGCGATCGCCATAGCGCTCTTTTGCACCTTCAAACAATGCATGCACAAGTTGCTCATCATAGATATAGCCCAGTGCTTGGCGGCGAGCAGACAGAGAACCGTCTTTTGCCAAAGTGATCATTCGATCCGCTTCAGAACGAACTGCTTTTGCACGGGTTTTGGTAGTCGTAATTCGACCATGACGAATCAACTCAGTCGTTAAAGCTCTCAATAGAGCCCGTCGTTGATCCGCTGGTTTTCCTAGTTGTGGCACACGGCAAGAGTGTCGCATGATTATTTCCGTCAACAATTTAAGGGTTAGCAAAGACTGAGATACAAGCTCAGATTAACGATCAGCTTTGGTCTGGGGCAAAGTAATGCCAAGCCGCTCTTGAAGGGCTTCAACCACTTCTTCAGCCGACTTTTGACCAAAGTTTTTGATCTCTAGAAGATCTTCCTGAGTGTAGTCTAGGAGATCTGAGACAGAGTTAATCTGCGCACGCTTGAGGCAGTTATAAGCCCGCACAGAAAGCTGAAGCTCTTCAATAGGAATTTGATTCGCTGGGTCAACCTCATCTTGGTCATCTTCACGAGTCGATTCGAAGGTAACTTCCCGCAGAGGATTGAACAAGTCAACCAAAATATCAGCTGCCTGACTGAGTGCTTCTTGAGGAGTCAAACTGCCATTGGTTTCAACCTCCATCACCAGGCGATCGCGCTCAGATGTACCTCCTAACCGAGCATCTTCAACCGTATAGTTGACCTTACGCACCGGCATGAAAATTGAATCAATCTGCAAAAAGTCTAAAGCAGATGTCTCATCGTGGCCTTTTTCAACTGCCCGATAACCACGCCCCTGCTCAATCCGAAACTCCATTTCAAGAGTCGCTCCAGCAGAAAGAGTTGCAATGTACTGATTAGGATCAATCAATTCAACCTCTGCTGGCAAATCCAAATGCTCAGCAGTCACCGTAGCAGGTCCTTGCACCAATAATCTGCCGATTTGAGGTTGTGACGAATAAACCTTCAGAACCAACTTCTTCATGTTCAAAAGGATGTCGAGAACATCTTCACGAACACCAGGAACTGTCGCAAATTCATGGCTAACACCGGCAATTCGGACAGCAGTTACAGCAGCCCCTTCTAAATTAGAAAGCAAAACACGACGTAGAGCATTCCCAACTGTTGTTCCCTGACCACGATCCAAAGGCTCTATCACAAATCTGCCGATCTGACTTTGATCCTTCTCAACTTTCGTTTCTACACACTCAACCTGAAATTGTGCCACCAGAACCTCCCCTCGACTGACTAAGAGCTAATGCACAGTGAAATAAGTACGATTCACCACTTCGGCGATTCACAAAATGAATTGAGAACCACTTACTTATACTCGACGTCGCTTCGGTGGGCGGCAACCATTGTGAGGAATCGGGGTAACATCTCGGATCAAAGTAATTTCCAGACCAGCTCCCTGTAACGCACGAATGGCAGTTTCTCGCCCAGCTCCTGGACCACTGACCATTACCTCAATCTGCCGCATCCCCTGAGAAATTGCGGTATTAGCTGCGCGCTCAGCCGCAGTCTGAGCAGCAAAAGGAGTACCTTTTTTTGCGCCCTTGAAGCCACTGGATCCAGCAGACGCCCAAGAGATAACCTCTCCATTCAAATCAGAGATGGTGACAATTGTGTTGTTGAACGTTGACTGAATATGTGCAACACCATTAGGAACATTTTTCTTCTGTTTACGCGCTCCAGTCTTCTTAGAAGGTTGCCGTGCCATTGTGATTTGCCTACCAACGATTTACGAGTTCAATTAAGCCTACAAGATGAAATCAGAACCAAAAATCAACTAAATCGAAATCGGAAGTTTTGCCGCCAAAAAACTTTGCTACGAAGAGAATAATGCAACAAAACTACCGACACGAATTACTTCTTACCAACCTTCTTCTTCCCAGCAACCGTGCGACGACCACCACGCCGAGTTCGAGCGTTGGTGCGTGTACGCTGACCACGAACAGGCAAACCAGCACGATGGCGGCGTCCTCGGTAAGAACCAATGTCCATCAATCGCTTGATATTCATCGACTCCCAACGACGCAGATCTCCTTCAACTTGATAGTTATCTTCAACTTCTTGTCGAAGCGCAGCCACATCGGCATCACTCAACTCTTTAACGCGAGTGTCAGGGTTAACACCAGTCTTTGCTAAAATCTGCTTAGAACGAGTAAGACCAATGCCATATATATAGGTCAAGCCGATTTCGACCCGTTTATCCCTGGGCAAATCTACCCCGGCTATTCTCGCCACATCCTTCTCCTAAATTCTGCTCAACAACCAACAACTCATCTACAAGCAATGAATGTCTAACCTTGCCGCTGCTTATGCTTTGGGTTAGAGCAAATTACCATCACTCGACCTTTGCGTCGAATCACTCGACACTTTTCACATATCCGCTTTACAGAAGCTCGAACCTTCATTTCACTTTGCCCATTCCACAAATATAATATCTTATCAACGAAAGCGTTTCAAAGTCAACAAACTGGTGAAAACTTAGAACTCATTGATTTACTTTTTGTTCTTAAGACGATACGTGATACGCCCCTTCGTCAAATCATAGGGAGTCAACTCCACTTTGACGCGATCGCCGGGCAGAATCTTGATGTAGTTTCGTCGAATCTTGCCGGAAATGTGAGCCAGCACATTAAATCCGTTGTCTAAATCAACGCGAAACATTGCGTTCGGGAGTGATTCAGTCACTGTCCCTTCCATTTCAATCAGGTCTTGTTTTGACAAGGTTCTTCATCTCCGTAAGTTAGGGTTGAGACGGTAGCCAGATGTTAAGCAAACTTAGGCTGACCCTTTAGTTTATACACTGGATACAGAATTGTGTTGTAAATCGCCTACGGCAGAAGTTGAAGCCTAGACAAAATTGACCAACTGATCTCTCACTTCTGTTTCTGTTTTGTCACCATCGACCTCGACCAGCTTATTTTGGGCACGATAGTAATCAACAAGAGGAGCAGTTTGCTCGTAGTAAACACGCAGACGATTCCGAATTACCGTTTCATTATCATCCTTTCGACCTCGAAGCAACAATCGTTGCACTAGAACCTCATCAGGAACCGTAATATTGACCACACGAGAATAAGGTTGATTAATCTCTGCAACCAACTTGTCCAGAAACTCAGCTTGAGGAACCGTACGAGGAAAACCATCTAAAAACCAACCGTTACCCACTGCATCTGGCTGCTTTAGACGCTCATGCACCAAATCATAAAGTAGTTGATCAGGGACTAACTCGCCTCGATCCATGTAGGATTGAGCCTTAACACCTAATTGGGTTTCCTGCTCAACCGCTGTCCTTAGAATATCTCCCGTTGAAATATGGGGAATATTATGAGACAGAGATAAAGCTTTAGCTTGAGTTCCTTTACCGACTCCAGGCGCACCTAGAAAAATCAACCGTGTCACTATTGCTTCACCATTCCTTCGTAGCGCTGCGAAATCACATAAGTCTGAATTTGTTTAGCCGTATCGATCGCAACCCCAACCAAAATTAAAAGAGAAGTTGCGCCTAAACCTTGAAACGTGGCAACACGCGTCGCGCTTTCAACGGCTGTCGGAACAATAGCAACCGCTCCCAAAAAGATTGCCCCTAAAAACGTGAGACGATTCAACACTCGTTCAACATACTCACTAGTTGCCTTACCCGGACGAATACCAGGAATACTGGCACCCATTTTCTTCAGGTTTTGAGCTAAATCAACAGGATTGACAACTAAAGAAGCATAGAAATAGCTAAAGAACAAAATCAGCAATAAATAAACTGCCACATACAACCAAGGGGCTGGGCCATTTGGACTCAAATAAGCACCAACTTGGGCAATCGTCTCATTACGAGTGAACTGCGCCAAAGTTAAAGGCAACACCAAAACCGCAGAGGCAAAAATAATTGGCATCACTCCACCTTGATTAAGCCGCAAGGGAAGATAGCTACTCCGCTCCATATACATTCGACGACCTACTTGGCGACGAGCCGAAACAATTGGGATACGACGAGTGCCTTCTTGAACAAAGACGATCCCGACAATCATCACCAAGAAAACCAACAGAAGAATAACGACACCACCGACGCGATCGCCTCTTTGAGCAAGATCAAGAGTATCTCCAAGAGATTTAGGCAGGGTCGAAACAATCCCCACAAAGATAAGGAGAGAAGCTCCATTGCCAACTCCTCGCTCCGTGATCAACTCACCGATCCACATGACCAGCATTGAGCCAGCAGTCAATGCTAAAACAGTTTGAATAACAAAGACAGGACCCCAACTATAAGCAAAAGGACGGATCCAAAAAGTGGCAATCCCCGCACTCTGAATAATTGCCCATCCTAGAGCAACATAACGAGTAATCTGAGAAATTTTGCGACGTCCAGCTTCCCCTTCATTCTTTTGCAGATTTTCTAAGGAGGGAATTGCCGCTGTTAAAAGTTGCAGGATGATCGAAGCGTTAATGTAAGGCAAAATCCCCAGTGAGAAAATACCTAATGCCGAGAAGCCGCCACCCGAAAACAAATCCAAAAATCCAATCACCGGATTGTTCTGAATGCTCTCAGCAAACCTGAGACGATCAATCCCAGGAATTGGCAAAACCATTCCCAGGCGAATCAGCAACAACATCCCAATCGTCAGCAATATTCGACCCCGCAAGCCAGCAGCTTGCGCCATTTGGGCGAAGGTCTCCTGTGCACTAGGTGTTTTATCTCGACTGACAACCATACAAGTTCATCCTTTGGGGTCTACAGGAAGCAAATTGATCAATAGCCTCTCACACTAAAGACTCCGACAAGCAAAAGCATCCGGAGTCATCCAAGCCAGTTAGGAAGAAACCGTTACTAAACTAATTCACAAGTTCCCTTAGCTGCCTCAATCTTAGCGCGAGCAGAGGCTGTAAAAGCAGATGCCTTAACAGTCAAAGGAACACTCACTTCCCCGTCACCTAAAACCTTCAAAGGGCCATCGTTTGAGGTGACAATACCAGCTTCCATTAAGGACTCTAAAGTCACTTCCGTATTTGCCGACAAGGAAGCCAAATCATCAATGTTGATAATGGTGTACTCAACTTGATTGACAAGAGGAAAATGCTTCAACTTGGGCAAACGACGGTAGAGAGGTGTTTGTCCCCCCTCAAAACCAGGACGAGTTGGTCTACCAGAGCGAGACTTTTGACCTCTCATGCCAAAGCCACAGCTAGCTCCTTGACCGGCTGCAATACCACGACCAACCCGGCGTTTTCGTTTGGTTGAACCTTTTTTAGGTAAAGCATCATCGAGTCTCATTCTTCTAACCCTCTATAATAATTAACCGTAAAGGTTTTCAACCGGGATTCCGCGATCCTCTGCTACCTCAGCAAAAGTACGCAATCCATCTAAAGCATCTAAAGCGGCTCGCGCGTTATTTAAAGGGTTATCAGAACCCAATTGCTTTGCCAAAACGTTTTTAACGCCGGCTAACTCAAGCACAGTCCGGACGGCGCCACCAGCGATTACACCCGTACCAGGAGCAGCGGGACGCATCATCACTCGTGCAGCCCCACCTTCACCCGTTGCAGGATGTGGAATTGAGTTGGACTTAGTCAGAGGAACATCGACCAGATGCTTCTTACCATCTACGACCCCTTTTTTGACAGCCCCGATTACGTCAGCAGCCTTGCCAACACCAACACCGACCTGTCCACGCTCGTTACCAACAACTACGATCGCTCGGAAACTGAGTTTTTTACCACCCTTAACAACCTTTGTCACACGGCGAATTTGAACAACTCGCTCCTGCCACTCCGATTCTTTCTCTTTCGTCTTTTTCGCTTTGCGTTCCTTAGCCATATCAGTGCCCCGTTCAGTTAGAATTCTAAGCCTGCCTCACGGGCAGCATCAGCTAGCGCCTTCACTCGACCGTGATATAAGTTTCCACCGCGATCAAACACAATCGTTTTAATCCCCTGCTTGAGGGATCGCTCTGCTACAAGCTTACCAACTGCAGAAGCCGCCTCACAGTTTGCACCAGATTTAATATCTGCCTTAATATCTGGATCAAGCGTAGAAGCAGAAACAAGAGTATGCTGCTTCGAATCATCAATTAGCTGAGCGTAAATATGCTCATTAGAACGAAAAACGGCTAATCTCGGACGCTCTGAAGTTCCATTGATTGTGCGACGAACGCGACGATGGCGCCGACGAACTGATTCCTTGCGTGTAAGTTTCATGGCTTATTTCTTCCCTGCCTTACCAGCCTTACGTCTGACAAATTCACCCGCATAACGAATTCCCTTGCCTTTGTAAGGCTCAGGCGGACGGACTGCCCGAATCTTTGCAGCAGTGTTACCAACTATCTCTTTGTCGATTCCACTTACGGTAACATTCACGTTATTCTCAACCGCAAACTGAATCCCGTCTGGCGGTTCAATTACAACAGGATGGCTAAATCCCATATTCATATTGAGGTTTTTACCCTGTACCTGAGCCCGATAACCAACCCCTTGAATTTCAAGCTTCTTTTGAAACCCTTGAGAAACACCTTCCACCATATTGGCGACTAAGGTACGGCAAAGACCGTGGCGCTGACGAGCCATCCGCGACTCATCTTTGCGAGTAACAACAATCGTTTCACCTGACTGGTCTATCAAAACGCCATCGGGAAGCACGCGAGATAGCTCACCTTTAGGCCCCTTAACTGTAACTTTTTGCCCATCAATCGCAACAGTGACCTTCGCTGGGATGTTGATAGGGCGCTTACCAATACGAGACATGACTGACAGCTCCTAAACTCATTTTCACCTGACGTCTTACCAGATGTAGCAAAGTACTTCTCCACCCACGCCGCTTTTCCGAGCTTCGCGATCGGTCATAATGCCATTGGGAGTGGAAACAATAGCAATACCAATACCACCCAGTACTCGAGGTAAATCTTTACAGCTAGAGTAAACTCGATAGCCCGGTTTACTGACTCGCTTCAGGGTTGTAATGATAGGTCGCCGCCCTTTCCCCTTATACTTCAAAGAAAGTACCAGTTGACGCTTGACTCCCTCACCAACTTCCTCATAGCTCGCAATAAAGCCTTCATCCATCAAGACCTTGGCAATGCTGCGGGTCATCTTGGTAGAGGGAACCTCGGTCGTTTGGTGGCGCGCCATCGTTGCGTTCCGAATGCGCGTCAACATATCTGCAATGGTATCGTTAGTCGCCATAGTTTTCCCTTACTAAAACCTGCTTAGTTCTCCCTAAAGGGCATACCAAACTCTTTCAACAAGGCACGACCTTCCTCGTCGGTGGTTGCCGTTGTGATAATTGAAATGTCCATGCCACGGATCTGGTCAATTGTGTCGTAATCAACTTCGGGGAAGATGAGCTGCTCCCGAATACCAAGCGTGTAGTTACCACGACCATCAAAGCTTTTTGGGCTGACGCCGCGAAAGTCACGAATCCGAGGAAGTGAAAGATTGATAAAACGGTCCAAAAAGTTGTACATCCGGTCGGCTCGAAGTGTGACCATTACCCCAACGGGCATCCCTTGGCGAATTTTGAAGCCCGCGATCGCTTTCTTGGCACGAGTCACAACTGGCTTTTGTCCAGTAATCATTGCAATCTCAGCAATGGAAGACTCAAGTGCTTTTGCATTCTGCGAAGCTTCACCCAAACCACGGTTGACGGTAATTTTCACCAGCTTAGGAACCTGATGAACGTTCTCATACTTAAACTGTTCAATCAGTTTAGGTACGATTTTTTCTCGATACTGTGTCTTCAGTTTTGACATGGTGGATTATCTCTTAATTCCCTGGGCTTTGTCAGGGGCGAATAAGAACTGGTAGGTAAGAAGACAGATTAATCAATGATCTCTCCAGTCTTCTTGAGCATGCGAACCTTACGACCGTCATCTGTAAAGGTGTAGCAGATACGGCTAGCAACCTTTTGCTTTTCGGAGTAAAGCATAACGTTAGAGCTATGAATCGGTGCTTCCTCAGTTACGATTTGCCCTGCTTCTCCTTCTTGACGGGGCTTAACGTGCTTGGTGCGGAAGTTCACACCCTTAACCACAACCTTGCTCGCTTCGGGAATCGACTTTAGAATCTCGCCAACTTTTCCTTTATCTCGGCCAGCAACAACTTGCACTAGGTCACCCTTCTTAACGTGCATTTTGTAACGAGTTTTCGAGGTTTTTTTGTAAGCCATCACAGCACCTCCGGAGCCAGGGAGACAATTTTCATAAAGTTTTTGTCACGCAATTCCCGAGCAACTGGACCAAACACACGCGTTCCTCTAGGATTTCCATCCTTATTGATCAGAACGGCTGCATTGTCATCAAAACGAATGCTCATACCACTGTCACGACGCAGATTTTTCTTTGTCCGCACTACAACAGCCGTTACAACATCCGACTTCTTCACAGCCATGTTAGGAATTGCATCCTTCACAACAGCGATGATGACATCACCAACACCCGCATACCGACGATTACCACCCAAAACCCGAATGCACATCAGCTTTCGTGCACCGCTGTTATCCGCCACATTGAGATAACTTTCTTGCTGAATCATGGTTGTTTACCTCCCGCTGCTAGCGCAATGCGGCTGAAATAATTTCGACAACTTTCCAGCGTTTTGTGCGGCTTAGAGGTCGGGTTTCTTGAATCCGAACGCGATCGCCTTCCTTACACTGGTTCTCTTCGTCATGAGCTTTGTAGTGCTTTGTTTTGACGACAATCTTTCCATACTTGGGGTGAGAAGAACGGTTTTCAACCGCTACCACCACTGTTTTGGCCATTTTATCGCTGATGACCAGACCCACTCTTTCTTTGACTGCCATAGCCTTACTTTGCTCCCTCCGAATCCACTTGCTTTAACTGTCGTTCTCGCTCAACAGTCATCAGCTGGGCCAGACGATGACGGGCATGACGAAACTGATGAGGTTTAACATCTTGTTGCCGAGTTCCGAGTTTAAATCGAAGCTGGAACAACTCTCTCTTCGTTTCAAGAATTTGCTCGGCTAGTTCCGTATCACTCAATTTACGGGCATCTTCAACCTTGGGAAGAGGCATACTCAGGACTCCTCCGTTTCGCGAGTAATGAACTTTGTTTTGATGGGTAGCTTATAAGAAGCTAAGCGCATTGCCTCTCTTGCAGTTTCTTCTGGAACACCTGCAATCTCAAACAAAATACGACCAGGCTTAACGGTTGCGACCCAAAACTCAGGAGCACCTTTACCAGAACCCATTCGGGTTTCAGCAGGGCGCATTGTGACTGGCTTATCTGGGAAAATCCGAATCCAGATTTTTCCACCCCGGCGAATATAACGAGTCATTGCACGACGGCTGGCTTCAATCTGGCGGGCCGTAATCCAGTGACATTCTTGCGCTTGCAGACCGAAATCTCCAAAGCTTAGAGTGCTGCCACGCGTCGCCATACCTTTCATGCGACCGCGTTGCTGTTTCCGAAATTTTGTACGTCTTGGACTTAACATAGCTGTTTACCTGGGGAAGTCGGGATGATTTCCTTAACCTTCATTGGAACGATCTTCAAATTGTTGACGACGACGCTGCTGGCGACGAGGTGGCTTAGAAGCAGGAGGCTGAATTTGCAACTCTTGTCCTGGCAACACTTCGCCCTTAAAAATCCACACTTTGATACCAAGAGTGCCGTAGATTGTTTGAGCAATCTTGTAGGCATAATCAATGTCAGCCCGCAAAGTGTGAAGTGGGACTCGACCTTCACGAGTCCATTCAGCTCGTGCAATTTCAGCACCGTTCAAACGTCCACTAACCTGAACCTTAATCCCTTCTACTGAAGCTTTTTGTGCCCGCGTAATGGCTTGACGCACAACACGACGGAAAGAAACTCGGCGCTCGAGCTGCTGTGCAATATATTCGGCAATGAGGTTAGCATCGGCGTCGGGACGAACAACTTCAACAACATTGATCCGAATCTGGCGATCGCCTGCCCCAAGTTCCTTTTGAAGACCCGTACGGAGCGATTCAATACCTTGACCACCACGACCAACAACCACACCAGGGCGTGCTGTTCGAACTTCAAGATCAATCTGATCAGCCTTGCGCTCGATCCGGACTTCAGAAATCCCCGCGCTACTTAAATTTTTCTCAATAAATTCACGAATAATAGAGTCTTCTCGTAATAGCTCAGGGTAACGCTTTGAATCGCTAAACCAACGAGATTTGTGTTCGTGAATGACCCCTAGGCGAAAGCCAACTGGATGAATTTTTTGTCCCACGGATGCGTCCTCAATGCAGTAGTGAAAGATAGCTAAACGTTACTCTTCGAGTTCAGGAGCAACAGCAACAGTAATGTGGCAGGTTGGTTTCCGAATTTGGTAAGCACGCCCTTGAGCGCGTGGACGAAAACGACGCAAAACTGGGCCTTGATCGGCATAAGCCTGACTCACAACAAGACTAGAACGATCCAAACCCTCGTTATGCTCAGCATTTGCCGCAGCCGAACGCAAAACCTTCAAAATTGGCTCACATGCTCGATAAGGCATGAACTCCAGAATAATCAAAGCTTCTCGATAACTCCGACCGCGAATCTGATCTAAAACACGCCGCACTTTGAAGGGCGACATCCGAATATATTTTGCAGTCGCCTTCACTTCGTAACCAGTGTCAACAGCCATACCTCTCTCCTTACCGTTGGCAATCCGCCCAATCCAACCAAAGCTTTATCGCTTCGCCTTCTTATCTGCACCGTGGCCCTTAAAGGTACGAGTAGGTGCAAATTCGCCCAACTTATGTCCAACCATCTGCTCAGTAACATAAACCGGCACATGCTGGCGGCCATTGTGTACAGCGATTGTGTGTCCAATCATCTGAGGCAGAATGGTAGAAGCTCGTGACCAAGTTTTAATTACTTGCTTATCGCCCTTCGCATTAAGAGCCTCAACTTTCCGCATGAGATGGTCAGCGACAAACGGACCTTTTTTTAATGAACGACCCATAGTACTACCCTCATCAATTACGACTCACGACCGCCCTTACCACGCTTCGAAGACTTACGCCGACGTCGAATAATCAACGAGTTGCTGGCTTTCTTCTTCTTCCGCGTCTTACCACCCAAAGCTGGCTTACCCCATGGTGTAACAGGACCCGAACGCCCAATCGGCGCACGTCCTTCACCACCACCATGAGGGTGATCAACCGGGTTCATAACGCTACCACGAACTTCCGGACGACGACCTAACCAACGCTTACGACCTGCTTTACCCAGACTAGTGTTTCTAACATCTGCATTACCCACAGAGCCAATGGTGGCATAGCATTCACGGCGAATCATACGAACTTCACCAGAAGGCAACTTTAACGTCACATAATTACCTTCCTTCGCAGCAACCTGAGCAGAAGCTCCAGCCGCACGAGCCAATTGACCACCTCGTCCTGCAACCAATTCAATATTGTGAACCACTGTACCGAGTGGAATGTTCGCGAGAGGTAGAGCATTCCCAACCTCAATCGGAGAATCAGGACCCGCTTGAATCTTAGCTCCAACCTTTAACTCAGCCGGATGCAGAATATAACGCTTCTCACCATCTTCGTACTGAACAAGCGCAATTCGAGCGTTACGAAACGGATCGTACTCAACGGCTAGTACATCAGCGACAATTCCACGCTTGTCACGCTTGAAGTCAACGATACGATAGAGCTTCTTGTGACCACCACCCCGGTGACGACAAGTAATTACGCCACGGTTGTTGCGTCCTTTTGCACGATGGATATATTTGGTCAAAGACTTTTCAGGCTCAGTCTTCGTAATTTCAGAAAAATCTGAAACAACCCGCTCTCGCGTGCCAGGGGTGTAGGGTCGATAACTGCGAATACCCATAACTCAATCTCTCAAAGAACATCGAATGAAAAAGGACATCATCAACAAATGAAACCTACACCTCAGGGAACAGGGTGATAGAGTTACCAGGAGCCAGAGTTACAATCGCTCGCTTATAGAGCGGTCGGTGTCCCATAAACTTACCAACCCGACGGGTTTTACGGGGCGGCTTAATCGTGTTAACAGCAGCCACCTTAACATCGAACAGCAATTCAATTGCTTCACGAATTTGAGGCTTGGTTGCTTTTGCATCGACCTCGAAGGTGTACTGATTATTTTCCAGTAAAAGCGTCGCCTTCTCAGTAATGATGGGACGCCGAACTAGATCAATCAGTTGGCGCGAATCAAGGCTAGTCATTAGCGTACACCTCCTTAATTTTTTCGAGCGCAGAAGCGGTCAATACAATCTGGTCAGCCGCCAAGATATCAAAAACATTCAGGTTTGTTGCTGAGATAAGACGCATGCCATTGATATTACGAGCCGAGAGATAAACATTCTCATCCCGCTCAGCCAGAATCATTAAAACCTTAGAACCTGGCGCGACTCCCCAACCAGCCAATGCTTGAGCCATCTCCTTTGTCTTAGGGCGAGGCAGCTTATCGTTAAAGTCTTGAACAATAACAATATCTTCAATCCGACTTTGAAGAGCAGTACGGAGAGCCAGGCGCCGCTCCTTACGATTCATCTTGACGCTGTAATCTCTTGGCTTGGGACCAAAGATTACCCCACCCCCACGCCACAATGGAGAACGGTTAGAACCTGCTCGTGCCCGACCCGTTCCTTTCTGACGCCAAGGCTTACGACCACCCCCACTAACTTCAGCACGGGTCTTTGTCGAGACAGTACCTTGACGAGCGTTCGCCATTTGACGAATCAACGCTCGATGCACTACGTGCGGAGCATTCTCTTCTTTAGCAACCTTAAGCTCTAATGTGGCTGTGCCAGCATCAGCCCCTTTCCAGTCTTTAATGACACATTCAACCATCGCTACATTCCTCGCCGCTCTCAACAGACGGGTTCATTTCAACAATCAATCGGAGTGATAAAAATCGCAAAACCTGGATTACTTACCCACTTGCTTGGCAGGAACAACATTCAGTAGACCACCTGGCTTTCCAGGCACCGAACCTTTGACCAACAGAAGGTTGCGCTCTGTATCTACCCGAACAATCGTCAACTTTCGAATGGTGACCTGACAACCACCCATACGACCGGCCATACGACGACCAGGATAAACACGGCCAGGAGTGGTTCCAGGGCCAATCGAACCCGGCAAGCGGTGGTTTTTAGAACCGTGTGCCATTGGACCACGGCGGAAGTTATGACGCTTTTGATAACCTGCAAAACCACGACCAATACTGGTGCCAATTACATCAACAACTTGACCTGGCTCAAAAATATCAACCTTCACTTGACCACCCAGTTCATACTGAGCCGAATCGGCCAAACGATATTCTTTCAGATGACGTAAAGGGCCAGCACCTACCTTAGATAGGTGACCTAACTCAGGCCTATTTAATGCCTTTTGTGCGACCTCGCCATAGCCAAGCTGGACAGCCATGTAGCCATCCGTTTCTTTAGTCTTGATTTGTGTTACGGTACACGGTCCTGCTTGAATGACGGTAACAGGAACGGATTTTCCAGACTCATCGAAGATCTGGGTCATACCGACTTTGGTTCCAAGAATGCCAACGGACACGACTGCAAGGCTCCCTTTGCTGAAACGGCATAAATTAGAGGATCCTCAAGGCAAAGCTGAGGAGCGCCTCTAAACCTATTGACTGCGCAATGCGCTAAACCCATTACCAAACCAGATAGCAATGGACTTAGAATTTTCTGACTCTGACGCAGAAGCGTATGAGAGAAAACTCATACAACTAAAAAACATGCAAAATCTCGATTAAGACTTGAGTAGCACGCCACTCAGTATCTCTTCTCAAGAAAAGCACTCAGAACCTAGACAATTCACAGTTCAAGATTCGGAGTAGTCTGCAAATGAAATTTAGGCAGCGATTAATAACTATAGTGCAAAGTTTCCAGTTTTGTCTAGGGGAGGAATCAAAAAAATTCAGGATTTGTTTGAATTAAACGGAAAGCCATTTGAAACTAAGTCGTGATGAGAGACAGCTATCTCAGTTGTTGCTATCCCAGTGCAAATGTATTGCAGTTCTAAAATTCGCAAGCTAAGAGAGGTGTTGTAAAACAATTTCTTCAAAGACTTTTTTACAACCCAGGTAAGCTCAGCATACATAATAAAGAGACCTCTCTTAATAGAACTGTGGCATCAGAGAGTTCGTCTGTGCTTTAAGTGCCAGTGATCTCTTCAGTAGGATGAGTCGGCGATCGCCATAGCCTATTAATTCAATCAGACCGTGCATTACGCTGGCTGAGGTATCCAACAAGAATTCAGAGTGGTTTAATCTTGTTTTTGAAAGGTTTGTTCTTTCGTCTTAAATTGATTTGGTGTAATGAGCCTTTTCGATAGAAGAAATAGTTATCTGCAATTAGACTTGATGCCAATGAACATGCGAAACTAGCACAGACACTTTACGGGTCGTTCTCGCCGCTTGCAAATTCTAAGGACATCGTCATGCCACTGCTAACAACAGGAAAGAAGCTGATTCGAGATTTAGAAACTTACGGAGCACTAGGTTTATACGTGCCTCTAGAAGGGGGGTTTGAAGGACGCTATCGGCGGCGAATTCGAGCAGCCGGGTATGAGTCTCTATCAATTACTGCCAGAGGGCTAGGGGATGTTGCAGCCTATTTGACAAGCGTGCATGGTGTACGCCCCCCTCACTTAGGTAAAAAGAGCAACACGGTTTCAGGAGCTGCTGTAGGTTACCGGTACTATGTACCACCGATCGCCACTTACCGATTAGAAACGTTGCAACCTCACTCAAAAGGGTTGTTGCTGTGGATCATTGAGGGCAATATTCTTTCTAGCCAAGAAATTGAGTATTTAGCGAATCTTCCAACGATCGAACCTCGACTCAAAGTTGTAGTTGAAATGGGTGGCGATCGCTATTTTCGTTGGCAGCCCTTGAAAGAATCATTAATGACAGCTTAAGAGGCTGTAAGCAATGGGAGCAAGATTTGATCAATTCTGCCTAAATTGAAGAAAAGATCAGCTTGATCCCTCGTAATTTTCCCAAATGCACACTAGGATGAAGGAGTGACTGATCTCTTTTATCCTCTGGAAGCTCTAAGGGAAGGTCACTGGTTCAAGCTAATCTGCGGAGCCAGTTATCAGCACCTCCCTGCCGTTCATAGTTTGGCACTGGCATATACCTTAGCTGGGGCTGACTGCATTGATGTCGCCGCTGACCCGGCGGTCATCTTCGTAGCAAAGTCAGCCATTGCTTTGGCCTCTAAGTTTAGTGACAAAGCACGTCAACGCGGGTATCTATATCGCGGTTCTCCCTGGTTAATGGTGAGCTTTAACGATGGAGAAGATCCACATTTTCGTAAAGCAGAGTTTGACCCACTTCATTGTCCCTCTGACTGTCAGCGACCTTGTGAGTTAATTTGTCCAGCGCAAGCTATCACGGTTGACTCGATTCAAGCAGGTATCGGTGTTGTGAGTGATCGCTGTTATGGTTGCGGACGCTGTTTACCTGTTTGCCCAATTCAAAACATTACGACTCGTTCGCATATTTTTTCTGCCGAAGAAATTGCTGCTCTGGTGTTACCCAATGGAGTTGACGCCATTGAGATTCATACACAAGTTGAGCGACTCAATGAATTTAAGAAGTTGTGGCAAGCAATCGCGCCTTGGGTTCATCAACTTAAGCTCATTGCAATCAGCTGCCCCGATGCAGAGGGTCTGATCGAATATCTCTGGGCACTCTATGATGTCATTGCGCCTTTACCTTGCCCTTTGGTATGGCAACTAGATGGTCGCCCGATGAGTGGGGATATTGGAGCAGGCACGACCCACGCCACCATTCGTTTGGGGCAAAAAGTTTTAACGGCTGGGTTGCCTGGGTATTTGCAGCTAGCAGGAGGCACCAATCACTATACAGTGCCAAAGTTGCAAGCACTCGGCTTGCTTAAGCCAACGGTTTCCCCTTCGTATGAGCTGGCGCATCCTTCCCTGACGCCAGTCGCTGCGATCGCCGGAGTTGCTTATGGCAGCTATGCGCGATCGCTTTTGTTACCTATCCTAAACAAACTAGAGACGCTTGAAATGGCAGCACTATCCGACCAACGTAGTCCGACTTTGACTCATGGTGATCAACTTACCGGTGTGGTTGATCGACCTCTTCAGTTAGAGACAGCGCCAGAGCTACTCTGGCAAGCGGTTGATTTAGCCCATTCTTTAATTGCTCCATTAAAGTCAGCTTTTGTTCAACCTTCCCGACCCGCTTCTCACGTTTGAGCGTTGCTGCGCTCAGCGTAGATTCTGGTTTGTCTTTCGCATCTGCCTTCACTTCAATGTTTACCCTGCTTTTATACTCATGGTGAATCAAAGCAGTTTTCCTTCTAATCGACATAACGAACTAATGGGTCAATCGGGTGAAGAACTCTCATCTGCGATGCCTGAGGCAAATAAGCAGATCCCTGTAACAGACGACTTGCAAAAACTCCTTGAGATATTGCCTAGTGCGATCCGCGATCGCCTGGAGCAGCATCCTCAAAAGAATAGCTTGGTTGAAGTGGTACTTGATTTAGGTCGTCGTCCTGAAGCGCGTTTTCCGGGTAAAGCCGAGTACCTTGCCGAAGAACCTGTCACCCTGGTTGACCTGAATGAATGTATTTCTCACCTGGGGGATTTTGGTGGAGATAATCGGGCTGGAATTGAGCGAACCCTGCACCGGATTAGCGCCATTCGCAATCGCCGGGGAGAAATTATTGGGTTAACCTGCCGGGTCGGTCGCGCTATCTTTGGCACCATTGGCATGATTCGTGACCTAGTGGAAAGTGGCAAATCCATTTTGATGCTGGGTCGGCCTGGAGTTGGTAAAACAACCGCGCTGCGAGAAATCGCACGGGTGTTAGCCGACGAGCTAGACAAGCGAGTTGTGATTATTGACACGTCAAACGAAATTGCTGGCGATGGCGATGTGCCTCACCCCGCGATCGGGCGCGCTCGACGGATGCAAGTTGCCCGTCCTGAGTTGCAGCATCAGGTCATGATCGAAGCAGTGGAAAACCACATGCCCGAAGTGATTGTGATTGACGAAATCGGCACCGAGTTAGAGGCTTTGGCCGCCCGTACGATCGCAGAGCGAGGGGTGCAGCTTGTTGGTACAGCCCACGGCAATCGCCTGGAAAACTTGATCAAAAACCCTACCCTTTCTGATTTGATTGGTGGCATTCAATCAGTTACGTTGGGCGATGAAGAAGCCCGGCGTCGGGGTAGCCAAAAAAGCGTGCTAGAGCGCAAAGCGCCTCCTACATTTGACATTGCCGTTGAAATGACGGAACGGCAAAAGTGGGTTGTGCATGAAAACGCAGCGGATACCGTCGATAGCCTCTTAAGGGGTCGGCAACCCAATCCCCAAGTTCGCACAGTTACCGAGACTGGCAAAGTCCTGATTACTCACGAGCTTTCAAGCACCCCAGCCGACGAAGGATTAGCCAGCAAACCTGCTCGCAGTCCCTTTAGTCAGTTTGGCAAGCTTGACGCTTTTCTGGATGACTCTATGCGAGTTGGGCGTGGTGGCGGCCGTAAGGGTTGGCGGTCTTCTGGACGAATGACTCCATTGCCCCCCTCTAGCTATGAAGCCCCTCCAGAGCGGCAACAGTTTGAGCAAATGCTCAATGCCTCCCTGGCAGAGCAACCTTATCGAGCCGAACGGTTTGAGAACGACCCTCAATGGGACGGCCCACCAGAAGCGGCTGAGCAGTTTGGTCCAAATGGAGAAGATGTGCTTTACATCTATCCCTATGGGGTCAGCCGGACGCATTTAGAGCAGGTGATTACTACCTTAAATTTGCCCGTTGTGCCAACCAAGGATATTGATCATGCCGATGCGGTGCTGGCGCTGCGATCGCATGTCAAGAACCATGCCAAGCTGCGCCAAATGGCTAAATCGCGTCAAGTGCCAATCCACACGATTAAATCCAGCACGATTCCTCAAATCGCACGAGGTTTGCGGCGTCTGCTGAACATGGATGACCCAACCTCCTCCGACACAGTCGATCTGAATCTGTTTTTGCAGGGCGACAACGACGACGAGTGGGAAGCGCTGGAAGAGGCACGACTTGCGGTTGAGCAAATTGTTATCCCGAAAGGGCAACCAGTTGAGTTGCTGCCCCGGCCTGCCAATGTGCGCAAGATGCAGCACGAGTTGGTCGAGCACTATCGGCTGAAGTCCAGCAGCTTTGGTGAGGAACCCAACCGCCGTTTGAGAATCTATCCGGCCTAGATAATGAAGCCTCCCCGATGGGAGGCTTTTTAGTAGGCTGATTAACTCAGGTCAACGCCAAGAAATCGGTCTAGAAATCGCGATCGCCAAATCGCGCGTGAAACCAGGCACCACTCCAACGCCACAGCATTTAAGAACAAACAATCTAAAATGCCAAGTTCGCCCAACTCAAAGAAGCGCCGCGCTGGAGGAATTGCCAGCAGCAACCAGTAAAGAGCAATCAAACCAAGCGCAACCATGGTGTAGCGCCAATCGCCACTGTAAGGTTCACCCCCGACCCAAGCGCGGGTTGGCGGCTTGAGAAAAATTAGCAGAAACAGCTGACACAAAATTAGAACTGTCACTAGCGCCGTGCGAGGCTCTGCATAACTACTGGGAGTCAGGGTGCCGCCAGGTGGCAAATCGAGAATTGCTGCCAGCATGTAGAACAGGTAAACAAAGAGCGCCGTGAACGTGATTGTCAGCGTTGCAGGCACTGTGAAATGAAGAAGCGATCGCACCACACTCGGATGGCGACGGTGAGAACCAGAGGTGGCCCAAATGGGCAACACAACCGTCGGCAAGCCAACCCCAAACAGGGCAACCAGGGCACTGTGCTTGTTTACTAGCGGAAAGCCATCCGTCACCATTGCGGTCGCGAAAATGAGGAGCGCAATGCAAAACACCCGCACCAGAAAAATAGCCAGCGTATCTTGAATCCCATTTCGGATCCGTTGCCCTTCTAAAAAGGCATGCGGCAACGCACCAAAGGAGTCTTGCATCAAAACAATATCTGCGACCGCACGTGTAGCCTTACTGCCGCTCTCCATCGCAATGCCCAAATTAGCCTGCTTCAGCGATAGCACATCATTCACACCATCCCCAATCATGGCAACATATCGCCCTTGCCGCCGCAACACTTGCACCAGTCGCGCCTTTTGCTCTGGGGTAATGCGACCAAACACGTTAGCAGACAAAGCAGCCTGCGTAAATTGGGCATCATCCATCAGCGCTAGTTCTGCCCCAGAGACTAATTGGGCGTTCTCAAAACCCGCTTGTCTTGCCAACGCAGCAACTGTTTGGGGATTGTCCCCTGAAATAATTTTGAGGTCAATACCCGCACGACAAAAGTTATCCAGCGTGTGTTGGGCTTCTTTGCGCAGTTCGTCGCTGAATTCAACAATCCCTAACGGAATCAGATCGGGAGGCAGCTCTGCCGTTTCCTCATCCAGACAGGATACATCAGGTGTGTAGGCAAACAGCAACATGCGCAGACCCTGCTCAACACCTGTCTGAATTCGCTGCTGATCGGTCGGCAGCAACTCAACTGAAGCAGCCAACATTTCAGGTGCGCCTAACACGTAGGTACCTGGGTGATTATTCCCAGCCTCCGCGATCGCGATCGCACTCCACTTACGCGCCGAGGAGAACGGCACTTCACTTTTTACGGGTAGAGAGCGACCCGGACAACGTTCATGCAACGCCTCACTGGTACGGTTATGACTCGTGACATTTGCCGCAAAATCCCCCAAACGCTGGCGTAGCTCCGGCTCAGAAATGGCGATCGGATAGAGATTATGCAGATTGATGTGGTTTGTGGTGAGGGTTCCAGTTTTGTCGAGGCAGAGTACATCAATATTGCTCAACGACTCGACCGCATTGGCCTGCTGAATCAACACCGCATCTCCCATCATGCGAACTGCACCTGTGCCATAGGCGAGCGTAATCGCTAAGAGTAAGCCCGTAGGGACTAAGCCCGCGATCACAGCAGCTCGTTGCACAATATCCGCAAAGGGAATGGAGCGGCTGAGAAAGCTAATGCCGACCAAAACCCACAAAAAGCAAGCCAGCAATAAGATAATACGAATGATCAGGTTAATTTCTTTTTGGAGCGGCGTATAAACCTGTCGGAACGCCCGTGCCCCTGTGACAAGCTTGTAAGCGACCGTCTCTGTCCCAACTTTCTGAGTTTCTACCAGCGTATTCCCGCTGACACAAAAGCTGCCTGAGTAAACCGGATCTCCACTCACCTTGGGTACGGTGTCAGACTCCCCCGTTAGCAACGACTCATCGACATCCATACGGCCATCACCGACCACGACCCCATCCACTAAAATTTGGTCGCCCGATCGCACAACCAGAATGTCACCAAGCACAATTTCATTAGGGTCGATGTTGTATTCTTGCCCTTCGCGCATGACGCTAGCAACAGGGCGGTTGAGCAAGGCAATCTGATCAAGTTTCTGTTTTGCCCAAATTTCCTGGCAGATGCTAACCAGCACCCCACCCCCGATGATGACAACCACCAGAAAGGCATCGCCATACCGTTGCAGGAGCGCCATCACAACGCTGAGCGTAAAGAAAACCAGGTTAATGAAGGTAAGCAGGTTTTCTTGAAAAATCTGAGCGTAGGAACGGCTTGATCGCAAGGCAATATTGTTACCCTGCCCTGCTGCCCGCCGCCGAAGAACTTCTTGCTCTGAAAGTCCCTCAAGGCTAGTCGATGGCAGAACGTCACGGGTCATGATGAGCAATTAATTTGGAAAATGAAAGAATACTGATTTTAAGGAAACGCCCACTTCTGCCAACTGCAGAAAAAAGCCAGATCCCATTCAACAGCTTACTTCTGGTTTTATCGTTCCTGCCAGTTGAATTTCACGATGTTTTTACTAAAGCTACACAAATTGATCGCCTCAAGATTTTGCTAGCTCAATAATTTTTTGGGCGATCGCATCTGGCACTGGCATCACCGACAAGCGATTGCCGTTTCGCACTACCCAGAGGTCATCGGGGCTGAACTGCTGACGCAGAGTTTCGAGCGAAATGATTGCAGGAAACGTTTCGGCATACTCGACTTTAACCGTTTGCCAGCGCGGAGCCGCTTCAGTCGATTTAGGGTCGTAGTACTTGCTCTTGGCATCAAACTGAGTCGGATCAATCACCTCTGGCTGGCTAACGGTCATGAGGCCGACAATCCCCGGTGGGGTGGTGTTGGAGTGATAGAAAAAGGCGCGATCGCCCACCTCCATCGACCGCAAAAAGTTACGAGCCTGATAGTTACGCACACCATCCCAAATCGTTTCGCGATCACGCTTCAAGTCATCAATGCCGTAAACATCGGGTTCTGACTTCATCAGCCAGTACTTCATTCCTCACTCCTTGCCGGATAGTTACCGATTCGATTTTACTGCCATCCTGCTAGAGGTAGAAGTTTGTCAGATGCTGAAAGCTCTGTGCTGTTTAGTGATCTGAAAGACGTTTCTTAGCAAGCTCTCCAAAATCTTGGAAATTTTAGAAAGCCAAAACTTTGGGAGATGCTAGTAACGAATGCGGGGGTCGATGTAAGCGTTGAGGATATCGATCGCCAAACTAACAAGTGCAACGATCGCAGCGAAAAACACCACAATCCCCTGGACAGTTGGATAATCGCGTTGGGCGATCGCGCGGTAGAGGCGGTTAGCTAAACCCGGCCAGGAGAAAGTCACCTCAGTCAAAATGGCCCCCCCCAACAGCGCCGCAAAAGTCAGACCCAGGATAGTAATGACAGGAATCATCGCATTCTTCAAAGCGTGGGAGACGAGAATCTTTGACTCGCTGATGCCCCGCGCGCGTGCCGCTTCAACATAGTCTGATTGCAGGGTTTGTTTGAGATTGACCCGCACAATCCGCTCAAAAATGCCACTAATTAAGATTCCTAGCGTTGCAGAAGGCAGCACAAGGTAGTAAAGCGCTACCCGAAACTGGTTCCAGTTAAAGTTGAGCAAGCTATCGATAAGGTACAGTCCGGTCGGGCCTGTGGGTGCTGTCATTGTCACCGGAAAGCGAGTGCCAAGTGGAAACCAGCCTAACTGCACGGCAAAAATGAGCTGCAGCAGCATGCCAAACCAAAATAGGGGAATGGAGTAAGTCAAAATGCCAAACAGCCGCCCACCCGCATCAACGGGCGTATTAGGTCGCGATGCCGAAAGAATACCAACGCCTACACCAACGACTAAGGCAATGAGCAGGCTGGCGATCGCCAACTCCACCGTCGCCGGAAAAAACTTTTGAATAATCGTCCAGACTGGCTCTTTTGTCGTTAACGAGTCGCCCAGATTAAGGCGTAACAGATTGCCCATGTAGTTGAGATATTGCGCCCAAATTGGCAAACCTAGCCCTAGCCGTTCTCTCAATTCCTCTTTGGCAGCGGGTGAAGCACGTGGCCCCAACAAGGCGTCTACCGGATCCCCTGGGGTTGCCCGGAGGAGGAGGAAAACTAGCGTGGTGATCAACCACAACATCAAAGGGGCGAGCAGCAAACGCGCCAGAATGTAATATCGCAGCGAATTAGAACGGGACATAAGGACAACTTGAGCGCAAGTGCTAGAAACTATAGCAGGTGTTGAGGGGTGTGGAGTGGGGGAGTGGGAGAGTGAGGGAGTGGGAGAGTGAGGGAGTGGGAGAGTGAGGGAGTGGGAGAGTGAGGGAGTGGGAGAGTGAGGGAGTGGGGGAGTGGGGGAGTGGGGGAGTGAGGGAGTGAGGAAGGGGGGAGTGAGGGAGTGGGGGAGAAGCTTGATTGAAACTTGGGCATCGGCATTCCGGTTTGCTTGACTCTCGATACAATAGGGCTTGTTATTCATTGGCTGACTGCCTTGGCTCAGACTGACGCGACCAAACCTTTACTCCTCTTAGTGGACGGACATTCTCTGGCGTTTCGTTCGTACTACGCGCATGCTAAAAATCAGGAGGGTGGGCTGCGAACGAAGACGGGGATTCCGACCAGTGTGTCTTATGGGTTTTTGAAGACGCTGGTGGATACGCTGGAGGCTGAGAAACCTCAGTATGTTGCGATCGCCTTTGATGCGGATGAAAAGACGTTTCGCCATGATGCTGATGACAACTACAAGGCGGGTCGGCCTGACGCACCTGAAGATTTTTTGCCAGATTTACAAAATCTGCAAGAGTTGTTGCTGGCTTTAAATCTGCAACTGATGATTTCGCCCGGTTACGAAGCTGACGACTTGATTGGGACGCTATCGCGGAAGGCATTGACCGAAGATTTTCGGGTCAAGATTTTGAGTGGTGATCGCGACTTGTTTCAACTGGTGGATCCCGATGGGAATGTGACGATTCTCTACATGGTCACAACCTACGGACGCGGCAACCAACCGCCCAAAGAGTTTGGCAGCAACGAAGTCAAAGACCGAATGGGTATCTTGCCGTCTCAGGTTGTGGACTTTAAAGCGTTGTGTGGTGACTCTTCTGACAATATCCCTGGGGTACGAGGCATTGGTGAAAAAACAGCGGTTAGCCTGCTGACGACGTATGGTTCGCTCGCCAATATTTATGCATCACTAGAAGAAATCAAAGGAGCAACCCGCAAGAAGCTTGAAGAGGGGCGTGATGATGCGATGCGATCGCAATATCTGGCCCAGATTCACCTGGATGTGCCTTTAGAAACAACGCTGGCAGCCTGCAAACTGGGAGATTTTGATGAAGCAGCGTTACTCCCGATTCTCGAAAAGCTAGAGTTTCGTTCCTTCTTAAATCGGCTTGAGCGATTGCACCGTCAGTTTCAGGGTTTGCCGTTAGAAACCGAGAGCAAATCGACGGCTGTTGAACAGGCAAACGATGATTTGTGGTTCTTTACGGCGGAAGACACTGCCACCGCAGAGCGAGAAAAACCAATCGAGATTGCCCCCCGCGTCATCGACACGCCTGCCAAGTTGGAGGAGTTAGTCACTCTCCTCAAGACCCACACCAACCCAGAAGCACCCGTCTCTTGGGATACAGAGACCACCTCACTTGAACCACGCGATGCCGATCTAGTTGGAATTGGTTGCTGCTGGGGGGCTGACACCTCGGATATTGCCTACATTCCTGTGGGGCATAAAAGTGGCACGCAGCTTGATCGCGACACAGTGCTGGAGGCACTCCGCCCAATTTTAGAGAGTACAAAGTATCCCAAGGCATTGCAAAACGCGAAGTACGATCGCCTGATTTTACGGGTGCAGGGCATTCACCTGGAAGGGGTGGTGTTTGACACCATGCTGGCTAGCTATGTATTGAATCCTGAAGCGAGCCACAATCTGACCGAGCTAAGCCGCGCCAACTTGGGGTTTGAAGCACGCAGCTACGATACTCTCGTGCCGAAAGGTCAAACAATCGCTGATATCGAAATTAGCGCTGTTGCCGATTACTGCGGTTTAGATGCCTACGCAACCTACCAACTCGTGCCAAAGCTGCGCGATCGCCTGCAAGAAGTTCCAACTTTATACAAGCTGTTTAGCGATGTCGAAGTGCCGTTTGAGGAAGTCCTGGCAGAAATGGAGTATTGCGGCATTCGCATTGATTGCGATTACCTCAAAGAGTTTTCAAAACAGTTAGAGCAAGACTTAGCCGCGATCGAAAGTCGCGCTTATGAGGCAGCCGGCGAAACATTTAACCTGGGTTCACCCAAACAGTTAAGCGAGTTGCTATTTGAAAAACTGGGTCTCGATAAACGCAAGTCGAAGAAGCGGCAAACAGGATACTCAACCGATGCGGCGACGTTAGAAAAATTGCAGGGCGACCATCCTGTCATCGACGACATTTTAGAGTACCGCACGTTGAGCAAGCTCAAGTCTACCTATGTGGATGCGCTTCCGGCGCTGGTGCGATCGGACACCCATCGGGTTCACACCGACTTTAACCAGACAGGCACCGCAACCGGGCGGTTGTCTTCCTCAAATCCCAACTTGCAAAACATCCCCATTCGCACAGCCTTTAGTCGGCAGATCCGCAAAGCTTTCATTCCCCAAGACGGATGGTTACTCGTTGGAGCAGACTACTCTCAAATCGAGTTGCGAATTTTGGCGCACCTCAGCCAGGAACCTGTCTTAATTGAGGCCTACCAAAACAATGAGGATGTTCACACCCTCACCGCACGCCTCATGCTAGAAAAAGACGAGATCTCTTCTGAAGAGAGACGCATGGCGAAAGTGATCAACTTTGGCATCATCTACGGCATGGGGGCGCAACGCTTTGCCCGTGAAGCTGGGGTTTCTAATGCGGAAGGAAAGCTATTTATCGAACGCTTTAACGCACGTTACCCACGTGTTTTTGAGTTTTTGCAGCAGATGCAACGAGAAGCGATCGCGAATGGCTGTGTAGAAACAATTTTAGGGCGGCGACGGTTCTTTAACTTTGCTAGCGAAAGTTTAAAAGCACTACGCGGAAAAGATCCGGCAGAGGTTGATTTGAGTAAGATCAAGCTGCGAGATCAATTTGATGCACAGCTTTTACGAGCGGCGGCAAATGCCCCGATTCAAGGTTCGAGTGCCGATATCATCAAAGTGGCAATGATCCAACTGCATCAACTGCTGCAAAAGTATCAGTCACGCTTACTACTACAAGTGCATGATGAATTAGTCTTTGAAATTCCGCCCGAAGAGTGGCAGGAGTTAGAGCCTACGATTAAGGCCACTATGGAAGATGCCGTTGGGCTTTCAGTTCCGCTTGTGGTGGAGATTCGCTCGGGTAAAAACTGGATGGAAACAAAGTAAGGGATTTGCAGATCAATGCTATGCCATTTTAGGGGTTTAGCAGCACAAACCCCTACGACAGAAGGTTTTTCACCTGGGATCTTACTTGTTTGTAAATCCCTAAGACGATCTAGCCGTAAATCTCCTATATTCTATCCATTTCAGATCCAAACACTCTCCCATTCATCTACTTTGTTATCCTTTTCAAATTCTGTATTTATCACCCTTAAATTTCTCCCCACTTCCGCAATAAATTTGCATAACTCTTTGTCAGCAAATCAAACTCGTAGTTCTTTCCATCTCGCGCAAAAGTCATCTGTCGAATCGTATCTAAATCAAACAAGATTTCTCGTTCACTCGGTTCTTTAACCAGGCTTTGCACCCAGGCGATCGCAGCTAGTCGTGCCCCTTCTGTGACTGGTTCAACCCGATGCAACGTCGAGGAAGGATACAAAATCATCGCCCCAGCCTCTAACTTAAACGATTGCTCGCCCTGGGTCGTTTCAATCACCAATTCACCGCCCTCATACGTAGCCGGATCGCTAAGAAACAACGTGAAGGACAAATCAGAACGCATGCGGGGATTATCACCCATAAAGGCGTTATCGACATGGGTGCCGTACTCCATGCCGCGATCGTAGCGACTAAACAAAATCGGACTGATTGTTTTGGGCAATGCCGCCATTTGAAACAGGGAGTTGTTTTTCAGGGCTTGCCCAACCACGTTTCTTAACTCTGACAAGAATGGTGCGTCACTCCGGAGTTGCGTGTTGTGTTTCACTAAGCGGGCGTGCCAACCTGCCGAGGTTTTACCATCGACAAAATCTTCTGGGTCTAACTTTTGATGAAGCGTTTGCAGTTCGGCACTACTTAAAACGTTAGCAATACTAAGAATCATTTGTGGGTTTAGATTTGCAACCTATTTTGAAAGCCAGTTGCACTTTTGCAATCAACAGAGTAGCACAGCTCTTCAGATTTAACAGGGCTAAGAGCTTGAAAGCTCGTAAACAAACCAAAATTTTTCTCTTCTTGCATTGCAAATTTCTTTGGGTTTTATCAACAAAACTCCATACCTCTATTGCAACTAATTCTCAATTTATGCTTAAGTACTACTGATTGAAGATGCACCTGTTTGGCTGTGATCTAAAACACGGATTGATTTATGAATAGCAAGACAAAAATTTGGGTCGGCGTTGGGGCTTATCTGTTGACAAGTGCAGTCCCGACCGTCGAAATTTCTCGGCCTAGCTCAACCAACGATACATTACAGGTTTCAGCCAAGCTGATGCCCAACGCGATCGCTCAAACACCAGACCCCTGCCGTAAAGGACTCGGTGGCGAAGGTGGCGAAGGTGGTGAAGGTGGCGAGGGTGGTGGTGATGATGCTTACCTCACGCCGACGTTGAATCCGGCGGTGCAGGCAGCGGAGTTAGAGCAAGCGGTTACAGCCTACAAAGCCTATGTGGTGAAAGAGGTCGATCGCCTTCTGGTTGATGCCAAAGTCTTTACTGACCGGGTGATTGCAGGCGATGTAGCAGGAGCCAAGGCAGTCTACGGTTCATCGCGCTTAGGTTGGGAGCGGATCGAACCAATCGCCGAGTCGTTTGCTGAGTTTGACGGGGTGATCGATTTGCGGGTCGATGACTTTAAAGGCGAAGATGACCCGGAATTTACTGGGTTTCACCGAATTGAGATGGGATTGTTTAAGTACAACACCACAAAAGGGTATGAGCCGTTTGCAAAAAAATTAATGCAAGACCTGCAGGGGCTAAAGACCTGTGTGGCAGCGCTCGAAATTGAACCGAGAGATATGGTGCGTGGCGCATCGGAGCTAATTGAAGAAGTAGCTCAGGGCAAAATCACGGGCGAAGAAGATCGCTACAGCCGTATGGATTTTTGGTCATTTAAAGCGAATGTAGAAGGCTCAGAAAAAATTGTTGAGCTGATTCGCCCGATGATCATGCGAATCAATCCGGCACTGCTGCGGCAAATCGATCAAGACTTTGCAGCGGTCAATCAAATGCTGGCAAAATATTCCCTGCCTGAAGGTGGGTTTATGACTTATGACAAGTTGACTCCGACTGACAAACGGAGATTGCAGGCAGATCTGGCCCGACTGGCAGAAAGTTTATCGAAGTTGCGCGGTGTGATTGGGGTTTAATGCCAATTCAAATCAACCTTGTGGCGGATCGTTGCCTCGGCGCGATCGCCCTTAGTCCTCCTTAGTCAAAGACGGGGGATCTGATGTATCGCATTCACCCATTAATTCGGTCTAACAACATCCTCCGAACGTACAGCGAGGTATACCGAATCTCTCGGTTTATAAAAGTCCAGGTAGAAGAGGGCAGAACAGGTTATGTCAAACGCTTTGTCTCGACTGGGACGGCGAAAGTTTTTGAGTGGTGCAGCCGCGATCGCGGCGACCAGTTCGATTAGTTTTTTGGGGTTACAGCGCTGGCTGGGCGATCGCGCAACGGCAGCGACTCGTCTCACGGATGTCATTCCTTTTTTGGGGCTGCATCAACCGGGGATCACGACTCCTGATGTGGCGGCAGCGCTGGTTGTCGCGTTAGATGTGACTGCGCGATCGCGGGCAGAGCTAGACCAACTGTTCAAAACGTTGACGCAACGGATTGAATACTTGATGTCGGGCGGCACGCTGCCACCCCTGGATGCCAAGTATCCGCCCAGTGGCTCTGGCATTTTGGGCGATCGCTTTCCAGCCGATCACTTAACCGTGACCGTTTCGGTGGGAGCGTCGTTATTTGACGAGCGCTATGGACTGGAGAGCCTGCGTCCAGCCCATCTCAAGCAGATGCCCAAGTTTCCGAATGATCGGCTCGACCCCGATTTTTGTCACGGTGATCTGCTGTTGCAATTCTGCGCCAACCATAACGAGACGAACATTCACGCGCTGCGCGACATTATTAAGCAATTATCAGGGTTAGTTGTGCTGCGCTGGCAAATCGCGGGGTTTCAGCAACCCGACTCTGACCCACACCCCCATCGCACCACCGTCCGTAATTTGTTGGGCTTTAAGGATGGCACGGCAAATCCGAATCCTCACAACACGAAGGAGATGAACCAACTGGTGTGGGTGCAGCCAAAACAAAATGAGCCTGCCTGGGCGGTAGGTGGCACCTATCACGTTGTGCGGGTAGTTCGCATGTTTGTGGAATTTTGGGATCGAACGGCACTGGATGAGCAAGAAGAAATCATCGGGCGATCGCGAGTGACAGGCGCACCATTGGGTTACAAACACGAAGAAGACATGCCCAATTACGGCAAAGACCCGAACGGCAAAACGATTCGGCTGGATGCTCACATTCGTCTAGCGAACCCGCGCACACCCGCAACCGAAGCCAGCCGGATTCTGCGCAAAGGCTTCCACTACTCGCGTGGCATCGACAAAGCGGGCCAACTCGATATGGGCTTGCTGTTCATCGCCTTTCAGCAAGATGTGGAACGTGGCTTTGAAACGATCCAAAATCGGCTCAATGGGGAACCGCTAGAGGAATACATCAAGCCAATTGGCGGCGGCTATTTCTTCACCCTACCCGGTGTGCAGAAGAAGAATGAGTATCTGGCTCAAAGCCTACTTCAGTCAGCCGACTCAATCAACAGGTCGTAGGTGCTAAATGCAGGCTTCTCGCGATTGATGATCTGGCGCACCAGGTCTTCGTCAATCAGCTGATCAGCATCGACAGGCCGCAGTCGCACAATAAAGTGAAAAGGCCGCCCCCCACCGAGCATATTCCTCTCGCCAAGGTCACTGTTTGACAACACAAAACCGCTACTCGCTAGCTCAGTAATGCTGATATGCTTGTCAGCTTCGTCAGGCACATCATCGTCTAAGGGAAGATCCGTATAAAGGTGCAAGTAGAGGCGCAAGCCCCGTTTGGTGCCACGCCACTGATAGATCTCGATCGCCCGTCGAATCAGCCGCCGCTGTTTTGTCTCAGTCCAGCGCGGGTCAACCGGAAAGCCCACCCAATAGGCGAGAAAAGGCAACATCGCGGCTGGTGCTGTGAGCGGATCCAGGTGCGCCCAGAGAACATCCAGGGTTTGCACGGCTGGCTCAAAGGCTTGCTCAAAGATTGCCAGAAAACGGCTCGTGAAGTCACTTTCTCGATAGATGTTGGGTAAGAAATCGAGGTAAAGGCTGTGAGGTCGCAGGTGTAACAAAATGCGATAGGTGATCGGCTGATCGCGATCGGCATCTACCGCGTCACTGCCACCGCTATAGCGAATCCGCAGAAAGCACTCGTAATCGAGGTCAAGCGTACCTTCGGGTAATAGCGCCATCATTTGCTCAAAAAAGTCAGCGGGAGGTTGTAACCGCAGTTCGACCTGGGCTTGCTGACGGGGAGCGATTTCGGTTTCTAACAGTCGAGAATTTAGCTCAGGCGTGGCAAGCCACTCTAAGGGAAAGTTCCCATCCAGCCTTACCTGTACCTGCATCGGGCGATCGCCCCGATTTTGCAATTGAATCACCAGTTCACTCGTTTCACCCGGATGCAACAACAACCGCTCATTTGATGCCGAGGCTTTTAAGGCCGGTTGCAAGCGAGCCAACAAGTCCGAAACATCACCAGGATAGTTCACCAGACGTGCGCCCGTTTGCTGCTGAATCACTTGCAGGCTGGCGTGGGTCAGGGCATCGATCGGTACCGCCTCTGGCAACTGCATGGGCGTGAGAATGACATGCAACGGGGTGGATGCAGTGGCTTGAGTCATAACGAACCTATTGGATCAAGTTAATGGCATGACCAGAGCGCAATTGGTGGTCAGACCAGGAGCAAATCAGGCCATTTTTGCCGGGGTCAATCACAGGCACCACCGGAAGTTTCGGTTCCCAGCGATCGCTGAGGCGACGTTCAAACAACTGAACCACACCGAGATAACGCACCCCCCGCACCCGTTGAAACAGCGTGATAATATCGGAGGGATAGACCGGACGGCCAAACTCCCAGCCGCGTCCATCCAATCCGCCTGTGATGGGGTTGAGAAAGCGATAGAGTGAGATCTCCAGCGATCGCACAATTTCTTCCTGCGCCGTTGGGTTCATAAATTCTGGCTCCAGGGCCACTTCGGTGCGAACCGTAACGCCCACGTATTCAGGTTGTTCGAGTCGCAGTTGCACACCGAGTAGTTTGCGATCGCCCAAGTAAGTTTCTAATTCCTGGCGCAGACCGTGACTCAGTTCAAAGGCATCGGGAGACAGCCCCTCACCCCGTTCGATTTGCTCCAAATTGGCTTGAGGCACCAACAGCAAGCGCACGACACCGGGTTCTTGCTCATCGTTAGATGGACAGAGGGAACGGGCAATGCGACCATCAGCGGCTTGCACCGCCAGAATTTCAAAATCTTCCGCCGTTACCGCCCGGTTGCGAGTTCTGAGCATTTGCGGCACCCGAATCACCGCCTCATCCAGAGACTCAGCATCGGCTCCTCCCCGCGCGGGTTGGTGGTTAAACACACCGCCCTGCTCACTGCTCAGCACATAGGGAATCGCCGTTTTCAACACCCGGATCGCGCCCTTCTGCACATTTCCCTGTTGTCCGCCACCCGTGCGATACGCTGCCATTCGAATTACCGACCCTCTGGGTGGCACTGCGCCATACTGACGCTCCATTCCCGGCAAGCCAACATCGGTCAACACGCTGCCACTGGTCGCATGGCTCTGAATGCGGCTGCGAGTTTGCGTCTGCTGCTTGAGTTGGGCTGGCTCACGAATCAAAGGCCCAAACTGGATCGCGCCTGTCAAAGAATCGAGGGTGTAGTGGCGATCGCTCGGTGCCGACTCGGAAAAGTCAGACACTTCTGTCCAAATTTCGGGGAGGCCACTCGGCAATGTGACCAGCACATGCTCACCGGGACGACGTGGCAAAATCGAACCACTTTGGAGGCGAAACACCTGACCGGGTGTGCCATCGCTTTCACCCAACAGTTCATCCTCAATCCGAGTGCTTTGGCTGACGCTCGTGGTGCCACCGATCGCCTCAACGCTAAACCCAACAATACGAGGCGAGCTTTCGTAGCCCGTTTGGCCTCGCTCACGGATAGGGTTAGTAAACGTACAACGAAGCCAGCGTCCGCGATAGGTAATGAATTGCGTCGCCGGAAAATTTAACGGCAAGTGCAGTCGCACCGCTGCTGCTTGCACAGAAGTCGCTCCCGGTTCTGATAATTCATGGAAGCTAAAGCCACGGGTGCGGTCTTCGCGTGGGTGTAACAGGACAGGCACCCACTTTTCGCCATTCCAGGCTTCCCAACGGCGAGGCGGGTCATTGGGATTAATCCCCGTCGGGGTCGCCGCTTTGCCCTGGAACAAGATTTCAATCACGTTGCCATCCAATGGTTCATCCGCATCCAACACAAGATAAAAGCAGTTACCTGGTTGAGGGGCATCCCCAAAGAGAGCCAGATCGTTACCCTCCCAGCGTCCACTGGAGTGTTGGATCCAGTTACCAATCAGCCGATCGCGCAACACTTGGGGCGATCGCAGCGTGGCTTCTTCTTCAAGAAACTCGGCTTCAGTCGGCTCCTCAACTAACAGGTGAGAGATACGGGGGCAACCAATCAACAGGGGGCGATCTGTACTGAAGACAATCGCTTCTTCGGTTTCAGTGCGAACGGTTGCTACTTCCGTTGCGGCTGGAATCGTGTAAGCTTCTCCGAGCGCCGCTGTCAGGTAAAACGTCACTTCAGTTTGGGCAGGAGTGGGGGGTTTGAGGCGAATCCCCAACAGTTCCAAAAACGCGACATAATTGCGACGTGGCACCTGGTTAAAACGCAGCAGCATTTGATCGGTCAACCAGGCAAACAGCTCAATCAGCGTAATGCCCGGATCGCTGGGGTTGTGGTTCGTCCACTCCGGGCAATAACGGGGAATCCGAAGTAGGCACTCCTCAACCAGATCCTTGAAGGTGCGATCGTCGAGGTTTGACTTGGGTAGCTGCGGCAGAAAGTTGAATTCCATAGGGAAGCGGCGAGAGACGATTAGGTTTCAGCAGAAAACTCACTGGGAGGCATTGTTGACTCACCCTCGGCAGGCGTGAGGTAGAAGGGGTAAACCAGACTGCGGCGATCGTAGGTATCGACCAGACGGTAGTTGATGCTTATATCCACACGCCCACGCACTGCATCCGGACGAGTCAAAACCTCTTCCAGCAAAATCCGGGGTTCCCATTTTTCCAGAGCTTCCTGCACATACAGCTTAAGCAGCATCAGCGTTTGGCTGTTGATTGGCATAAATGCTAGTTCAGAAAGCCGCGAACCAAAGTCAGGCCGATAAACCCGCTCGCCCAAGTCCGTTCGCAGAATAATCCAAATGGATTCTTCCACACTGCGCGTGTTGTAGCTGAGCTGAACTCCGCCTTGCAGGTTAACCCGAAGCGGATAGGCAAAACCATTGCCCAGGTAGGTGCGATCGCTCGTTTCTGACATGATCTTTTCTCAACCCAACAACCAAGCTAGGTTAGAAACATTTTGGGCGATCGCCTATTCGCCAAAGGTCGAGTTTAGTGGGCAACAATTTCAACAGGTGGATCAAAAAGATAAAATCTTCTAAAATTTTTTATTTAAAAAATAAAGTCTGCTTTCAGCATCCTGATATAGACCCAACTTCTTGGGAATCTTAAGAAAGGTTTCGCTTGTGTTCTCCTGGCATCTCCCCTTGTTGATGGTCAACGGCTACGTCACCAACGTAGAAGTACGCGAGAAAATCAATGAAAGATCTCGAAAAGCAGTGGGGCAGAGCATTTTTGCTATGGATTGGGTTAGCGATCGCGATCGGCATTTTGTGCCGTTTTATCACCATTGATCAAAAACTGTATTGGCACGATGAGACCTTTACCTCCCTGAGAATTTCGGGATTTACCGAGCAAGAGATGGTCGTGGATTTGCGCGATCGCCAGCAGTTTCCCATCGGTTATGTGCAAAAGTACCAAATCGCGAGTGCAGAGCGCGGTCTGGGTGGCACGCTGATGGGCCTTGCTAAAGAAGAACCGCAAATTACACCGCTCTACTACGGGGTGGCTCGTCTCTGGGCAGATATCTTTGGCAGTTCTGTCACAGCCATGCGGGTGTTTCCGGCGTTGCTTAGCCTGTTGGCGCTGCCTGCGATGTACTGGCTCTGCCTCGAACTGTTTCAATCGCGAGTGACAGCGGTGATTGGAGCCGCCCTGGTTGCCAGCTCCCCTTTTCATGTGTTGTACGCCCAGGAGTCACGCTCCTATAGCCTATGGACGGTTTGGATTTTAATCACATCTGCCACGCTGCTACGGGCGCTGAGAGTCAAAACAGCACGAGCCTGGGCACTTTACGGACTAAGTTTGACAGCAGGCTTGTATACGCAACTGCTGACGCTGCTGGTCGCGATCGCCCACGCTGTTTATGTGCTGTTGCGCCAAAAAGGAAAAATTAGCAAATCGCTGCTTCATTACTCTGTCGCCTTCACAGGAGCGATCGCCGTGTTGCTGCCCTGGTTTGCGATCGTTCTGGCGAACCGCAGTCAGGTCAATAAAGTGTTGATGGTCGGCAAACAGAGCTGGACACCCTCGCCCTTAAACCTGATTGTGGGAATGGTGCGTCAACCCAGCAAATTGTTTTTTGATATCAACCTGCACGATCAAGTTCCCTTCTTCACGCAACTGTTGCAGCGAAGCATGGCGATCGCGCTTTTGCTGCTGATGGGTTACGCCATATGGGTTCTCTGGCGCACCGCCAAACCTGCGACTTGGCAGTTTGTTCTGGCATTAGTTCTAAGCAGCAGTGTTGGCCTATTTTTGCAGGATGTTGTGCTAAAAGGGCAAGGTGGAGGAGCATCCCTGTTTCCGCGCTACCACTTTCCCATGTATTTGGGCTTACAACTTGCCGTTGCCTACCTCCTCGGCTACGGTTTGAGCCACGTTCACCACTTCTACAGAACCCAACTCTGGCGCGTGGTTTTAGTGCTTGTCTTGAGTCTGAGCCTGGGCTGCTCAATTTACACAACCCAGTCAAAAACCTGGTGGATTAAAGGCTCTAAGCATTTAGAAGCCCTTTATCCTGCAGCTGCCATCATCAACCGATCGCCCAACCCTGTGTTAGTAACCGACTCCCCCAGTTGGGATTTAACCCAGATCAGCTATCTGATCGATCCCAAAACACCTGTTGTTGCAATGCCCGCCTGTTTTGCCTGTCGCTTACCCCCCGCACAGGACTTCAACCCTGATATTGCCGCTTTACTCAACCGCTACAGTGATGTGTTTGTGTTTCCGGCAGCAAGTCAAGAATTGCGCGATCGCATTCAAAAGAGCTACTCGCTGGAGGTTGTTGAGGTTGACTCACAGCCAAATCTAGACTCGGCTCTGTATCGGGTCGGAGGGAAGCAAACAGAGATGGAAGATAAAGGAATAGAAAGTTAGAAGACGATTTTCAGGATTGAAATGAGATTGATGACGCACTGAATTGAAGGAATTACTCAGCTTCAGGGGTCACAGCCTCGGTGGGCACTGGTTCTACTGATTCAGTCGGATTTTCGGCTTTGGGCATCAACAGGTTGAGCAACACCGCACAAATTGATCCCGTTGAGATCCCCGACTCTAAAATTTGGCGCACCGCATTCGGAAAATGCTCTAACGTTTCGGGGGAGAAAGTCACGCCTAACCCCATCGATAGCGAAACGGCAAGAATGATAAACGAGCGGTTATCCATTTCAACTTCGCGCAGAATGTTAAAGCCCGCCACCGCGACCGTCCCAAACATCAGCATGATGGCTCCACCAAACACCGCCGATGGAATCGCCAGTAACACCCCACCGATCGCGGGAAACAAACCTAGTAACGTCAAAAACGCCGCGATAAAGTAGCCTACATAACGGCTACCCACCCCTGTCAGTTGAATAATGCCGTTGTTTTGAGCCGGAGTCACGACTGGAAATGTTCCGCAAACAGCCGCCAGCAGTGAGTTAATCCCATCCGCTAAAACACCACCCTTGACCCGTCGCATGTAAACCGGGCCATCAATCGGCTCAGCCGACACCAGTGACGTGGCGGTGATGTCACCCACAACTTCTAACGTCAAAGCAATGTAAATTATCGAGAATGAGATGAAGGTAGCCGCATCAAACCCTAAACCAAACCGAAAGGGAACAGGCACGTTGACCAGTGGCAAAGACGGCAACTGGCTAAAGTCTGCGACACCCAAAAAGATGGAAAGAATGAACCCAACCAGCAAACCAATCATGACTGAACTCATCCGCAGGTAACGGTTATGGCTGGCACTGCAAACGCCTACGATGCCAAACACCAGCATTGCCAAGGCCCAGTTTTGCAAACTCCCTAACGCCAGAGGACTATCTGGATCTTGCAACGCGATCGCCTGCGCCTTATCGCCACCCGCCATATAAAACACTCCCGCTTTGACCAGACACAACCCAATTAACGTGACCGCAATGCCTGTCACCAGAGGAGTAAAGACCTGCCGCGTCAGGTGCAAAAACCGACTCATCACAATCGGAATAAAGGAACCAAAAAAACAAAGCCCCAAAATCAGGGCGATCGTCTCGTCAGGAGTTTTGCCTTGTTCGAGGGAGTCAGCGACGACTGCGAGCATGGGTGTGACAAATGCAAAGCTAGTCCCCTGAACACTCAATAGACCAGAGCCGATAAACCACGGTTGAGAAACTTGAATAAAAGTACCTACGCCAGACACAAACAGCGACATGCCTAATAGATAGGCGGCTGCTTTTGGGTCTAGACCTAAAGCAGCGGTAACAAGTAAGCCTGGTGTGACTATCGGAATAAAACTCGCAAAAACGTGTTGCAAAGCTGTAAATAGAGATTCTTTAAGGGGTGGTTTGTCGTGCAATCCATACAATAGTTTTGATTGATTGGTCGCACCTTCACCTTTTATAGAAGTCTTGATATGAGTCATTGATATAAGATCCTCAAAAGTTTTTCTGCGTTTGTAACAAAATACAGTTGACCTAAATAAATCAGCTTTGTATACATACTGTTTTGAAGCTTAGATTTATTTCTTCGTAGGACATTCAAAAAAGAACCTTGAACGCCAAAATACCTGCTACAAAGTAGATTCGCCAGACAAGTTGCTGAATCTGAAACTTAAATCGGTATTAGTAGAAGACAGTCAACTGATGTTGTCATCCTAAGGTCTAAACACTTCAACTTTTTTGTATCTAAGGACACAAATTAAAATAATTCATGGCAGATTTAAACTGATAAACCATCACTTTAATCGTTATTTCTTTAGTCAGAAAGAGGAAAAAACCTTCCAAAAGGTAGATTGCTTTTAAGTGAGTAGATCAACTAGACAGATCTGTAATAGTTGAAGGTAAAGCACTGCAAGAAAAGCCATGAAAAGGCTTTAGAGAAATCTTTTCAAAAATCCTTGTTCTCCTTTAAATAAGAACAATAGCTACTATAGAAAAGGCTTAAAAATGAAATGAAGCAGGCTTTAGAAGCATCTACTTAGGCATCATCTCAACAGCAATTTGCTAACCCCTGTCATTGGTTGCAAATAAGTAATTGATTTACCTATCTTAATCACCCTTAAAGGTCTAACTCAGCTTGATCTGTTGCGAGGCTAGCTAAATCCTTTTAGAAGTTGATTGAGAATACTCTTTGTAATTCTATTGATTTAAATTAAAAGTTGTATTTGAAATACAGGGAATTTTCTAGTTAAAACATCTCTTGTACAGCATTCTTACCTACTTTTTCATACAAACTGATAAAACTTTCCACAACACTCTAAATAGAGTAGCTATAGACCTTGTAGCAGCTTTTCCCCTCAACAAATTGCAACTACAACTGAGCTTATTGACTTATTAAAAGTTCTTATTGGGGTAGTGTTTGAAAGATTGAAATCATCAGCGTGTAGCTTATTAACAAAAGCAACCCACCGATCGCATTGATTTTGAGCGTCGCATTTTTAGGGCGTAACCAAAAACTCAACAGTCGCGTCACTAAAGGCATCACTACCCACGTTAATAACGAGCAACTCACCAAGTTATTGATAAACATCTTGGGAGCCAGTGTCCAGGTTTCCATCAGGCCAAAATGAGAAAACAGCAGCGTCTCAACCATGACAGTGGGGTAAAGCCCAAGTAGCACCGCAAAATTTTGTTTCCAGGGTGGTGGTGAAGTCGAAGCATCAGGCTTCAAATTTCGCGAGAACCAGCTCTCTAGTCCGGTACCGAGGGAGGTGTAACGATAGCCGCCAAACTTGCTTCTGCCGTAGCGGATCAAGAGGTGGCGGTTTTCAGAGTCGAGCCAGTTCGTTAAGTTGGCCGGGGAATCGAAGTGAACTGCGATATGCCAGTTCTTCTGCACCCCTTTCACAGGTGGAAAAATATCGGTTCTGACGTATCCTTCAAATTTGGCAACTTCCTTTTGCATAGCCTCTTGCCACTGGCAGAACATGCCCTCCTTGGCTTTTACAATGTCATATTCAATTACAAGGCAAGCAGTTTCTTGAGTATTAGGATTGGCCATAACCAAAAATCATCAACACAAAACAGGTGTGAGTCGAACCGTAAATATAATGCTACGCATAATGCTTGGTACAAGAGGATGTAGAAGCTGCGCTCCCAGCCAGAGGTTATACCCCCTGCACCCCGTCCTAACTTTTTCCAGTACAGCCATAAAACAAAATTCCCAGAAATGATAGCCCGAAAACTAAGCAATTCTGGGAATCCTAGCCCTTTGAAATGACTGAAGGGAAGAGTTAAGATGCAGCTTCTTCCATCTTGCTTTTAATCATCTTCATTTTTTCGCCAATCTTCTCACCAATGGCGTCGGCTGAAGGCATATCAGTAGCTTTATCTTTAGCCATTTCCTTCGCCATCTTGATCTTCTCGGTGATGCGATCGCCAATCTCTTCTGGCGTAAACATAGACGCATCCTTATCCTTCATCGGATTCATCATTTGTCCATACTTCTTCTTATCAACGATCTTCTGCCCGATCTCTTCCGGTGTAGGGGCACCCATCGCCTTATCTTTCACCATCTTGAGCTTCTCAGCAATCTTTTCGCTGATGGTGTCAGCATCAGGGGCCATACCACCGCTGCTCTCTTTGGCAAACTTAAGCTTCTCAGAGATCTTTTCGCCAATCTCTTCAGGTGTCGGAGCAAACATCTCCTTCTTCTTCAAGAAAAACTCTTTCTTATCAGTTGGGCTGAGGGTTGCTAACACCTGACTACCGTAGAGTGAGCTTTTTAAGAAAGTCGCTAACTCAGTCTTTTGACCGGGAGTTAAGGTCATCGACTTAAAGGCTTTACGTAAGCTCTTGCCATCGGCTAAAGAATCAGTAAACTGTTCTCTCTGCTCAGGGGTTAGGATACTTTCGATTTGCGGCAAAATCTCCGTTTCGAGCAGTTCCATTGCCTCTGCGGTGCTAGAAGTTACACCGTCATGGCTACCCGCGAAAAAAGGGATGGGGATACTTAAAGGAGTAGCCTGAGCGCTTGAGCCGACGAGCAAGTTCATCAGCATCAAAGTACAAACCGCCACTGTTACCAGCATTCGTTTCATAATTCATTCTCCTTGAGGTGTGAAAGTAGGGTTAGGCGCATTTAGAGAAAAAATCCAACTGGGTGCAATAGCCAAAAGACCAAGCAACTCAGCGAATTACGCATTTGATGAAGCCCGGTAGTGATCAACATAGGCCGCGATCGCCAGGATCGAGATAATTACCACCGGAAAAATTAAACTCCACCAGGTTTCAGAGACCAGCACAAAGTAGGCAGCGGCAAGGCCACCCAGAGCAAAGCCAGCAATAACTGGCACCCCCCGACTCATGCGCTCAATTGCCTCTGCACCTTCTTGTTTGCCATCTGGCAAAAACTTGCTAACGATTGTTTGCACCAGGTCAATCGATAGCTGCGTCGTGTTACCCGTCATCACCGTCGTTGGGATATAGCTCTTAAACACCCCTTTAGCTTCCTTCATCAGGGCGTTTTGAATCGCCATTGCCACCACACCAGACATCGCGATCGGAAAAATATATTCCTCCTGCACATCGAGAATCAGCGAGGGTGAGAGCTGAGTGCCCACAATCCACAAAACAACAAGGGCGATCGCCTCGGTAGTCAACAACACACCAAATACGCACCATTTCTTATAACGGGCATAACGAGCCAACAACGAAGTTAGCATCACCGTCACCATAAAGATAGGCAGCATTAAAAGACGAGTAATCGTTGTCTCAGTGTCAGAACTGACAAAAGAAGAACCCGCTAAAGCAATGTTGCCAGTCACATGCGCCGTAAATACACCAAACAAAATGATGAAAGCGGACGTATCAACAAAGCCAGCAACCCAACTCAGCAAGAACCCAGCGGGACCATCACTAATCAAAAAAGAACTGAGACTAAATGGTTTGTCAGTGCGTGAAGTGGCGACCATCAAGAGCGTTCCCCAAACAGCGATTTACACCAAAACGACAAAGCGAACAGAATATCCTACCTCGTTAGTAATAAAAGTCTTAGGTTCACAAAAACTGTATCAATCGCAACCATTAAACCTTCTACCAGCCATTAACTGAAATGATTTAAAATCAGCCTCCAGTTGTTCGCTCAGACTGTCGAGACAAAAATACTAAACTAAATCAGTTCAAGCTTAAGAGTTCAATCTAGCGAATTTGTTGGGTCTGACTAGGAGCCATACTTTTCTTTAGGTAGTTTAGGGGTGACGACTTTAACCACCTCATAGAGGTTTTCATCACTGGTTGTTAATTCATCGACTGCTTCTGAGGTTAGGTCAATATCGGGTAGCTTTTCAGGGTCACTCAGCTCATCTTTGCTGTAACCCCAATTGGCTAACATCGCTAATTCACTATGCTCTAGCCCCTTCAAAAGAACTGCTGCATGGGGGGCTGGTACTGTTTTGACCACATTTTCAAACGATTCTTCGATCGACGCGATAACCGTTGGGGCTGTCTCACTATCATTCGCAACCACATCACTAAATTGGATCAACGTTTGCAAGCCGTAAATGCCAGGAATCACCCCTTCAGGAGCCTGTGTTTTGTCAATTTGATAGACAATGGTGCGGTCAGGCGCAACAGCCTCCTTCTCATAATCAGACTTCTTGCCGTAAGACTTGGAAGAACTCTTATAAGAATCAGCCTGGTAAGACTCAGATTTGTACGATTCAGACTCTGAAGCTGTTGCTTGAGCCGCAAACGCTTCATAACTTGCCTGATCTTTCCACTGAGTTAGCGTCAAGACGCGTGTTCCATCTTCACTTTGTAGAACCAGGTAGCTGCCAAAACCTGGATTGCTCTTATAAAACGATTTACTCGCCTTCAAGGTAGACGAAACAACATCTTTTTGAGTTTCAGGCGTCGATTTGTAAAAACTAACCACATTAATAGGAGTTGTAGTTGAGTCAAATACAATTTTGCTAGGCGGTTTATCGGCATAAGCAACGTCTGCCCATAAGAAAACAACGCCTATAAAAGTAAGGCAAAGCAAAATCAAGTTTCTCAACTGGCTCTTACAACCATTTAGCATGGTTTTCCGACGCTCCTTTGACTGTATACAATCGATCTGCTTGCAGCAGTTTAGCGCACTTCTCAAGAAAATTGGTTGTAATTCTATGAGTTTCTAAGAATTAACCAATGATTGCTATCAAAAAACAGTTAAGCTCTCGTTAGAATTACCAACAGTGTCAGCCTGATCAGGGTTTAAGCAGCTGCGAAAGGTGAGACAAACTGGAATCCAGCCAGCTAGAGTTGGATTCACAAGTAGAAATATTTTGAGTGAGCAAGAAAGTTTTTGTATTTCCTGATACTGAATTATTCTCAACATTAAACATAGCTCTTAAAGTAAGGCAATATTATTTGCGCTCCTTAACATTTGAAAGCTATTTGACTCCAGTTAGATGCTCCTAATCGTGTGAAATTCTTAATAAAGATTTGATTACTTCAGTGTTTTGTACAGTTTGTCCAATTTGCGGTAATTAGGGATGATTTCGCCAACATGGTTTCATTGAACCCAGTTTCTATCTTTTGATAAAGAAAAAGCTTACCCGTCAAAATTATTGTTTGGTACTAAATTTGGTGAGCTGAGTCAGCGACTCATTTAGAATGGCAGCAAGGTAAGTCAGCCAAACGGATCAAGCTAATTGAGTCAACGTCTCAGCGAGTAGGAGGGAAATCTGGTGGAAAACTTAAAGGTCATCGTGATTGGTGCTGGCATTGGCGGTCTATCTTCAGCGATCGCCCTACGACGAGCCGGGTATGAGGTCGAGATCTACGATCGCGTGCGTGAGTTGCGTCCGGCTGGGGCTGCGATTTCGATCTGGTCAAATGGGGTCAAAGTGCTGAATGCGCTGGGCTTGAGCTTGAAGATTTCTAAGTGTGGTGGGCTAATGAATCGGGTTGCTTACTATAACGTCCAGGGTGAGCAATTAACTGAGTTTAGCCTGCGTCCGTTGATTGACTCGGTGGGTGAACGTCCTTATCCCGTAGCGCGGGCTGACTTACAACGCATGTTGCTCGATGCCGTAGGGGAAGAAACCGTTCGGTTGGGTTCACGCTGCATCGCTGTTGAACAAAATGAGCAGAGTGCAACCGCCATTTTTGAAGATGGCAGCACCGCAACCGGAGATGTGGTGGTCGCAGCTGATGGCACCCACTCTTGTATTCGCGATTATGTGGTCGGTTATCCCGTCGAGCGGCAATATGTTGGTTATGTCAACTGGAATGGCCTTGTTGCTGCCGCTCCCGATCTCGCCCCTGAAGATTGCTGGGTCACCTATGTCGGTGAGGGCAAACGCGCCTCGTTGATGCCTGTGGGTTGCGATTTGAACGGTGAGCAAGACAAGCGCTTCTATTACTTTTTTGACGTGCCTTTACCCAAAGGAACCGTCAGTGAACCAGCACGTTATCAGGAAGAACTAGCGCATCACTTCCAGGGATGGGCCGAACCTGTGCAAACTCTAATTCAACGTATCGATCCCCTGCGGACAGCACGAGTTGAAATTCACGATATTCTGCCACTCCAAACCCTTGTACGGGGACGAGTTGCCCTCTTAGGTGATGCCGCTCACGCCACAGCTCCCGATTTGGGGCAGGGTGGTTGTCAGGCGATGGAAGACTCGGTGGTGCTAGCCAATCTGCTCAAAACTACGAACATCAGTGTTGAAGATGCCCTTAAGCGGTATGAAACGGCTCGTCGCGATCGCGTGGCTGATGTTGTCTCCCGCGCCCGTAAGCGATCGGACGTAACCCACGGCAAAGATCCGGCAAAAACCGAAAAGTGGTACGCTGAGCTGAAACAAGAAGACGGTAGCTCCATTATCAACGCGATCGCCCGCACAATCCTGGCAGGGCCGTTGGGTTAACGCACGGGAATAGAGAAGGTCGCGAATACATCCTGATAGATCATCATTAGATACATAACGCACTCAAATTTGGAACAGCTTAGGACAAGACTTACATCAAGAAAAGTTTTTTGTTACGTTCCCAAATTTGCAATTGTAAGTTTGTGTTAGTGCTTTAATCTTGTCACCTGGCCTGTGGATAAAACCACAGGTGATTCTTCTATTTCTATTTTTAGGACTGGGTTAGACTTCATGGGAAAACTGACAACACACGTGCTGGATACCGCGCAGGGCAAACCTGCTGCCGGAATGCAGATTGAGCTTTGGGCGATTGATGGCAAGGGAGAAAAAAAATTACTCAAAACAACTCAGACCAACAACGACGGACGCACCGATGCCCCCTTATTAGTCGATCGCGAGTTTGTCAGTGGCGTCTATGAGTTGGTCTTTTTAGTAGGTGATTACTTTGCCAAGTCCACTCCAAACATGCCCAACCCACCGTTCTTAAACCGAGTGCCGCTCCAATTTGGCATTGCTGATGCAACGGCGCACTACCACGTGCCTTTGCTTACTTCTCCCTGGGCCTACAGCACTTATCGCGGCAGTTAAGGAGTTTAGATGGCGACACTACTGGTCAAAAATAGCCATACTCTAGTCACAATGGATGCCACTCGACGGGAAATTGCGGGGGGTGGCTTGTTTGTGCGCGATCGCGTGATTGAGCAAGTCGGCACAACAGATGAACTGCCTGAAACGGCTGACACGATACTGGATTTGCAAGGCCGACATATCCTTTTGCCAGGATTGGTCAACACGCACCATCACTTCTACCAAAGTCTGACGCGCGTTATTCCTGCAGCCCAAGACTGTGACTTGTTTAACTGGCTTCAGTCACTTTACCCGATCTGGTCAAACTTAACGGCAGAGGGGGTTTACGTCAGCGCTCAACTCGCTGCAACTGAGCTAATACTCTCAGGCTGTACAACCGCCAGTGACCACCTCTATCTTTTTCCTAACAACTGCACCTTAGATGAAGAAATCCGCGCAGTTCACGAAATCGGACTGCGATTTCACGCCAGCCGGGGCAGCATGAGCGTTGGAGAAAGCCAGGGGGGGCTACCACCTGACAGCCTGGTAGAAGATGAAGCCGCCATCCTGAAGGATTCGCAACGGTTGATCGAGCAGTACCATGACAATTCCCGTTACTCGATGCTGCGCCTGACGCTGGCCCCTTGCTCACCCTTCTCAGTGTCACCCACCTTGATGCGTGAGTCGGCGGCAATGGCACGAGCCTATCCAGGCGTGCGTTTACACACCCATTTAGCCGAAAACCAGTCGGATGTCACCTACAGTCTCGAAACTTTTGGGCTGACACCCGGAGATTATGCTGAGTCCGTAGGGTGGCTCGGTGAGGATGTTTGGCATGCCCACTGTGTGCAACTGAGTGATGACGCGATCGCCAAGTTTGCCAGAACGGGGACGGGGGTGGCACACTGTCCCTGTAGTAATATGCGCCTCGCGAGTGGCATTGCCCCAATCCGCAAAATGTTGGATCACAAAGTGCCGGTTGGTTTAGGGGTCGATGGCTCAGCTTCTAATGACACTGGCAACCTCTTGCAAGAGGCACGCATGGCATTTCTGCTAGCCCGCGTTCGTCATAACCGTGTTGCAGATATGACCGCACGTCAAATTTTAGAAGTGGCAACCCTCGGCGGTGCCAGAGTTTTAGGACGTGACGACGTTGGTTATCTGGCAGCGGGAATGGCCGCCGACTTTATCACGGTCAACATCGATCGCCCCCAATTTGCCGGGGCATTGCATGACCCTGTTGCCGCACTCATCTTTTGCCAGGTCGATCGGGTTGATTACAGCTTTATCAATGGCAGGTGTGTTGTCGATCAGGGGCAACTGACCACAATTGAGCTAGCCCCCTTACTCGAAAAAGCCAACCACCTCGCCCAGCAACTGATTGAACCCAGTTAACCCTAGCCAGATGTAGATTTGAGACTTTAACGATGCCTTTCACCATTACTCAACTTAATCAAATGAGCCAAGCAGAATTTGTTGCGGCGCTTGGCTCTGTGTTTGAAGACACCCCTGCGATCGCCCACGCAGCCTGGAACCAACGCCCCTTTGCTGATGTGAAAGAGTTACATCAGCGAATGGTGGATGTGGTGCAACACGAAAGCGAAGCCGCCCAACTCAAGCTGGTGCGGGCACACCCCGACCTGGCCAGCAAAGCAAAAATGGCAGAAGCATCGGTCAAAGAGCAAGCGGGAGTGGGCTTAGATCGCCTTTCCCCCGAAGAGTTTGAACAGTTTCAAGACCTCAACAGTCGCTATAAGGAAAAGTTTGGCTTTCCTTTCATTGTGGCGGTCAGGAACCATACCAAAACCAGCATTCTCGCAGCTTTTCGCGATCGCTTACAAAATACTGCATCGCAAGAACTTCAGCAGGCACTAACTGAAATTGCAGAAATTGCTCGGTTTCGGTTGCAAGATCTGGTGCAATCTGAGTAAGCACAATTCACGTTGAATTACTTTATTCATCAACCTTCTACACTGACTTTAACCAACAGCAAAACTACGCTTTCTTGAAGGGAAAATACCTTTTTAGGGCACAATAATCAATCTGTTTTTCTTCAAAAGGCAAAGAATACAAACTCGCTAGGGTGTGCTTTAAAGGTCCAGGCAAAGGGTTTTAGTTTTGGAAGACCCTCCTAAATCCCCCTTAAAAAAGGGGACTTTGAACGGCTCGCTTTCCTCCTTAAAAAGGAGAGTTAGAGAGGATCAAAAGGCTTTAAAGCAGATATTAGACTACATGCCAGAGCGATTTCAAGACTTTATGGATGCTTCATTGTTTGCTAAAGATTTCGCTGTTTCTAATGAAAACAAAGTGGGCAATCTGTAAGGAAGTATAGAAAACTCCTTTTAGGCTTGAGGTTGCTGATGTTTCCTTCAACTTTGCTATGTAGGATCGTTGCGATCGCTGCGGTTGCTCCCGGTTTATTTGTCGCTCCAGCAATTGCCCAAACATCGACTCCAACGCAACAACCTCTAAACCAAGAACAATTTATTGTTGGCAGCGAACTTGACTACCCCCCCTATGCTCTGGTTGACGCGCAAGGCAGAGCTGATGGCTTTAGCGTAGACCTGATCAAAGCAGTTGCAGAGGTCATGGATATTGAAATTAAATTCAAAGTTGGCCCCTGGAATGAAGTTCGCACGGATTTAGAACAAGGAAAAATTGATATTCTGCCTTTTGTCGGCTATTCGCCAGAGCGCGATCAAAAGTTTGATTTTTCGGCCCCTCATACATTGCCCTATGCCGCCATCGTCGGACGTAAAGGAAATCCTAAAGTCAACTCCATCAAAGATTTAAAGGGCAAAGAAGTTGTTGTAATTAAAGCCGATTTAACTCATGACTATCTCATCAAAAACAACGTAGAAAGCAACCTAATTCTACAAAAAGATTTAGCCAGTGTTTTACAACTGCTCGCTTCAGGAAAACACGACTATGCAGTTGTACCAATGCTACCCGCATTCATTCAAATCAAAGACTTAAATCTGAGCAATTTAGAGTCTGTTGGCAAACCAATTTTAATCAGTGAAAAAGGATTTTCTTTTGCAGTTAAAGCAGGTGACACTGAGCTGTTGAACCGACTTAATCAAGGGTTAGATATTATTAAAGCCAATGGTAAGTTTGATGAGATTTACACCAAATGGTTTGGTAGTGTTGACCCAACTCTAAAGTATAACGAAGATTTTTTTGAGTTAATTCGCAATATTGGTGTGATTGGTGTAATCATCCTTTCAAGTGTCCTGGTCTGGTCAATCAGCTTGAGAAATCAGGTGAATCACCGCACCTCTGCCCTCCAAAAAGAAATTACAGAACGACAACAGATTGAAACTGCACTTCGCCTTAGCGAAGCAAGCGAACGAGAAAAATCAGAACAACTTAAACAGGCGATTGAAGAGTTACAACAAATTCAGATTCAACTGGTGCAAAATGAAAAAATGTCTGCCCTAGGCAACTTAGTTGCAGGTGTAGCTCATGAAATTAACAATCCGCTTAGTTGTATTGCTGGCAATGTCAAGCCAGCTCATGATTACGCAGCAATTCTCAGTATGAGAATAATTCTCACAAAAATATTCATTTTGAACAGCTATCAATGGCTGGAATACCCATTCTGCCGTTCATAAAATTGAGCGCACAAGCCTTTAGAGGCTCTGACTTCAGTACAAATGTTTCAAAATGAGAATTGCTGATGATTACGTCACTGATTTACTGAACTTAATTCATCTCTATCAGCAGCAATTTCCGCAACCGGGAGCAGCAATTGAAGATGAAATCGATGCGATGGATTTAGAGTACATTACACTCGATTTCCCTAAAGTTCTGTTATCGATTCAAGAAAGTGCAAACCGGATTCGTGAAATCAGCCATAGCCTCCGCATTTTTTCGCGCTCAGACTGCGATCGCCCCGTGCCTTTTAACGTTCACGATGGGTTAGACAGCACTTTACTAATTCTTAAACATCGCTTGCGTGCTGATGAAAAGCGAGCCGAGATCGAAGTTGTCAAAAACTATGGTGACCTGCCCAATATTGAGTGTTATGCGGGGCAACTTAACCAGGTATTTATGAATATTGTGGCCAACGAGATCGAGGCGATCGATGATGCGAGTGCTGCGGCTGACGCTAATTCCCAACTTGTTAAACCCTACAAAATTGTCCTTCAAACCAGTCTCACATCCGATCACCAGCACATCCAAATTCGGATCCAAGATAACGGTATTGGCATGTCAGAAAACGTTTGTCAAAAAGTATTTGACCACCTCTTTACCACGAAAGATGTTGGTAAGGGCACAGGTTTAGGACTGGCGATCGCCCGTCAAGTCGTCGTGCAAAAACACCAGGGCACGCTCGAAGTTCGCTCTAACCCCGACGAAGGTGCCGAATTTATCATCACTCTGCCGATCTCCAACCCTTCAACCAAACAAAACTCACAAAACTTGCCTATCGCTGTCAGTGCCCCTGTCTAAATTCTTGATAGGCTTTTTATTGCAAGCAGTGCGACGTAACCAGCCGAGCAAGGTACCTAGCATGTACTCAATTTGGGTTTAAATCAAAAAATGGGTAGCCCAAAGACTACCCATCTGAAAGAAGAAACCGCTATGTAACGTGTTAATTACACATTCAGAGCTTTCTTAGCAACTTGAGCCAGTTCGCCTTTTGCGTACTTAGCTGCGTAGTCTTCGAGGCTCACTTGCTTGATCTTGCTAGCGTTGCCTGCGGTACCAAATTGCTGATAGCGATCAGAACAAACCTTCTGCATGTACTTGATCGAAGGCTTTAAGAAGTGGCGGGGGTCAAACTCTTTAGCGTTAGCAGCCAGAGCTTCACGTACAGCCGCAGTAATTGCCAAACGGTTGTCAGTGTCGATATTGACCTTACGAACACCACTCTTGATGCCCTTTTGAATTTCTTCAACAGGTACACCATAGGTTTCAGGAATTGCACCACCGTACTGGTTGATCAGAGCAATCAGATCTTCGGGTACCGAAGAAGAACCGTGCATTACCAGGTGAGTGTTGGGCAGACGACGGTGGATTTCTTCGATGCGGCTGATCGCCAGAATTTCACCAGTCGGCTTGCGGGTAAACTTGTAAGCACCGTGGCTGGTTCCGATCGCAACAGCCAGAGCGTCTACTTGAGTACGCTCAACGAAATCAACCGCTTCATCAGGATCAGTCAACAGCATGGAGTGATCGAGTTCACCCTCAAAACCGTGACCATCTTCTGCTTCACCTTTACCAGTTTCGAGAGAGCCGAGGCAACCTAATTCACCTTCAACCGAAGCACCGATCGCGTGAGCAACCTTCACAACTTCACTGGTAACAGCCACGTTGTACTCGTAGCTAGCGGGGGTCTTGGCATCTGCTTCCAAGGAACCGTCCATCATTACGCTGGTAAAGCCATTTTTAATTGCAGAGTAGCAAGTAGCAGGCTCGTTACCGTGATCTTGGTGCATCACGATGGGGATATGGGGATAGGTTTCTACGGCTGCCAAGATCAAATGACGGAGGAAATTTTCACCTGCGTATTTGCGAGCACCGCGAGAAGCCTGCAAAATCACGGGGCTATCGGTTTCATGAGCAGCTTGCATGATTGCTTGAATCTGCTCCATGTTGTTGACGTTAAACGCAGGGATGCCGTAACCGTTCTCTGCTGCGTGGTCTAACAGCAGTCGCATTGGGACGAGCGCCATAGAGAGTCCTCCTGGTAATTGTCGTTAGCTTAGTCGCTTTCGCTCTTAAATCTTACGAAGATCTTAAGACAATTTGCACCTCACGGTAAGTCGGGAAAGTGAAGGAAGTAGTGCCAATAAGCAAAAATTACTATTTGTTTTTCTTATGAGTCGAAATGAGTCAGGAAAATTGTGAGGTAACAGAGAAGAAAGAGCGGGCAGGGAAAAGTGTTAAGTAGGGGCCAAAATTCTGAGTGGCTAGAGATTTCAATTACTTCTGAAAAGGTGAGGCTAAGATGGAAAGCACAGTGGAGCAAGCGCGTTTTGGCTTGTGGCTTTTGATGGTGGGGTAAGGCCTATGCAGTTTTCTAAGGCGAATTTAAATCAAGCGAAAAGTTGGGCGATCGCGCATGTGGTGCCTTATTTACGAACCCCTGCAACGATCGCTCTGTTTAGCTCAGTTGCAATTCATGGCTTGATCTTGACGGCAGTGCCGCTCAAGCGGGATGACACTTCAAAAGAAACAAAGATTCGAGCGGTTAAGGTCGTTGAGCTAACGCCACAAGAGTTGAGCCGACTTCCTAAAACAACGGCTCAGCTCAGGGATCCTTTGCCGGGAACGACGAAGTCCAATCAAGGGTTACGCTACAAGCCCCTCCCGATTACTCCACTGCCAGACCTGTTACCCCCGCTAAGCAGCTCAAGCCGTTCATTGGGTGCGAGTTCCTACACGGGTTCGCTGGGTGAGTCATCCACGCGATCGCAAAGGCAACAGGTAGAAACTCAAATTCCGCTTGACAAGCCCCGCAAAACCAGCACCTCTCGCAAATCAGAGTCGGCTAAAAAAACGGAGTCTGACAAGCCAGAGAAACCCGATCAAACCGAGAAAAAGCAAGAGTCTTCTAGTTCTAATGAGCCGCTAGCAGCGAATAATAAGCCAGCCGAAGAACCTAAAGACAATTCGGGTACCGAGCCAAAGCAGGGTTCGCCGAACCAGGCAGCATCAGGCCAACCAGAATCAGGTCAGCCAGCATCAGGGTCGTCTGCACCAACCGGGCAACCCGAAGTCAGTGACAAACTAGCACAAAAGGTTGGTAAGCCGATTGATTCTGGTCAAGCAGCAGCAGAATATATGGCGTGGCGCACTCAATTACTTGAGTTAAAGGTGCCTGCGAAGCAAATTGATAAAGCCCAGGTCAACCGGGATGCACCAACTTTAGCGATCGCCTGCCCCACAAACGATTGCGCTAAAAAAATTGAGACGTTGCCAGTCCCCCCCTTCTTTATGATGGCAGTGGATAAGAATGGCAAGATTGTTGGCGACATTTTGGTTGCTATGACAGGGGATGAAGCGCTGGATCGGGCGATCGTCGCTGAAATCAAAAAATTTAAGCCAGAGGTGGACCCCCAGAAGGAGTACACGGTGATCAACCGCAAAATTAAGTTTCAAGACACGGTTAGCTAAACCGTTGACAAGCGCAATCAAATCAGCAAAATAGGGTACTTGATTTGCTCGATGAGATGGTTCATGTCACCGGATTCTTTATTTGCGACTCAACTTCAAGCAGCCAGCGATCGCCTGTTCTATTTGATTGAGCAGTTTCACCAGGCACGCGTCTTGGTGGTCGGCGACTTAATGCTAGATGAATTTTTGACGGGGCAGGTTGAGCGGGCCTCACGCGAAGCACCTGTTTTAGTGATTCGCCATGAAACAACGCGTCAGGTGCCGGGGGGCGGTGCAAATGCGGCTCAAAACCTGGCGAAGTTAGGGGCACAGGTGAAAGTTGTCGGCTTGCTTGGTGATGATCCACAAGGAAAGGTGCTTTTGCAAATTTTTGAGCAGGCTCAGATTGACACCCACAATATTTTGGTGGATGGCGATCGCCCCACTGTCACCAAAACAAGAATTTCGGGACACGCGCGGCAATCGGTGACTCAACAAATCGTACGGGTTGACCGCAAATCTGATGCTTTGCCGCCTGCCTCTCTGCAACAGCAGCTAGCCAATTGCATTCAGCAACAGCTTACGAGTGTTGACGCGATCGTTTGCTCAGACTATGGCGATGGTGTGTTGCTGCCCACTGTGATTGATGCCGCCCTCCAGCATCCGTTGAGTGTAGTAGACAGCCAGCGCAATATTCCTCGTTATGTGGGAGCCACCCTCTACACGCCCAACGTTCCCGAGGCGGAGTTAGCTTTGGGGTATCCCCTCACCACACCCACAGGTGAAACGGATGAAAGCTTGATCAACCGCGCCGGAGAAGATTTGTTAGCCATGACTCAGGCTACAGCCGTTCTGATTACGCGGGGTGAAGATGGTATGAGTCTGTTTGAGGCATCGGGCAAACAGCACCACATCCCCGCGTTTAACCGTACAGATGTCTATGATGTGACAGGAGCAGGGGATACCGTCGTTGCCGCGCTAACGTTAGCCCTGACGCAAGGTGCTACTCCCTGGGAAGCATCGGTTTTAGGTAATTTAGCGGCTAGCATTGTCGTGCGGCAATTTGGCACCAGTACCACCAGTGCAGAAGAGATGGCCGTTGCCTTGCGATCGCTCCTCGAAACCTTTGCCATTGATTAAGCGAGGTTGGGCAGTCCTGCGAAGTTGGGTTCTATAGGCATATCGTTCTCAAATCAAACGTCACTTCTTTGAGAAAAGTTATGAAATTACGTTCCTGTCTGTCACTCTCGCTCACAGCTTTGAGCCTGGTTGCGCTAGCCGCCTGTAGCAGCAAACCCGTTGGGCAAGACAAAGCCAACGAGTTAGAACAACAAGGCAAGCAACAGGTTGAGAAAGTTGAACAAAAAACGGATGCCGCCGAAAAATCAGTGCAGCAATCAGAGCAGCGCCTTAAAGATGCTGAAAAACAGCTCGAAGGTCAGTAATTTGACAATCCGTTAGGCGATCGCAGGGACTAAATGAAGTCGGATGAAGTCAACAATTTCAGATAGTCCCTGAGATGCTTTTAAGTTGGTGAAAACAAACGGTTTTTCACCCCGCATTTTCTTAGAATCTCGCTCCATCACGGTCAAGTCAGCCCCGACATAGGGAGCCAGATCAATCTTGTTAATTACTAACAAGTCAGACTTTGTGATGCCAGGGCCGCCCTTACGGGGAATTTTGTCGCCACCCGCCACATCAATTACGTAAATCGTTAAATCCACCAGTTCCGGGCTAAAGGTCGCCGCCAAATTATCACCACCGCTCTCAACAAACACAATATCAAGCGTCTGAAACCGTTGTTCTAACTCTTCGATCGCGGCTAAATTCATTGACGCATCTTCGCGAATTGCTGTGTGTGGGCAACCGCCTGTTTCTACGCCGACAATGCGATCGCGCTCTAGAGCCTGACTCCGAACCAAAAACTGCGCGTCTTCTTGGGTGTAGATGTCGTTTGTTACAACCGCGAGGTTGAAAGACTGCCGCATCGTTTTACACAGCGCATCGACCAGTGCCGTCTTACCAGAACCAACGGGGCCTGCCACACCCACACGCAATGTACTCATACCCAGTTCACTATTTCATGCTTGTTTTGCTGATCCAGTCTAGGGCAACTCAAACCAGGTAGCACAGGTCAGTTACCAAAAAATTCTTCGCAGGCACCCATAAAAAACCTCCCCGCTCTGAGCCACCACAGCAGGGAGAATCACTCTGTCGAACTAGAAATCAAGATCTAAGGCTAAGAAGCGTTTGCCTTAGAGAACCAACGATGACGAATCTGTCGCGACTTGCGGCTTAAGCTTCTGGCAAAAACCCGTTAGAGTAAGCGTCAGACTTAAATGCAGGTACGCGCGTGTCGTAATCAATCGAAGTACCTGTTACAGCTTCAGATAATTTTTCAAATGATGCAGAACGCCAGTTGCGCTCATGAATGGGTTTAGATTGCTCGCCTCTAAAGTAGGTTTGGGTACCCAGAACTGCAACCGCTAACCAACCAACAACGAATAATGCAATCAGGATGGTCATAGCCACCTCCATGTAAACTCTTGTTTCAATCTGTAAATTAATGTAACAAGTTCTTGCGTAAATTGCAAACTTTGTTAGTGTGGCAAACCGTACTTGTTATGACAGCGGCCTCTCAAAGCTAGAAAGAGTAAGGCTTTGCCTTTGTAAAGAGAGGGATATTTGTGGAGCATTACCTGCTTTAGATTGAGCGAGATCGCGGTGTTGAGCTTAAAAGCGGGCGATCGCAGGGGTAACATTTATCAACGCGATGCTCTGTGTTCTGCGAATCCATTCCCCCAATTAGAGGTTGGAGAGTTAGAGTTTTGATGATTTCATCGAATGCGTGGTTTGAACGGCTATTCATCTCGCAAAAATGCTGATAATGAGGATTCTGACCTCCAGGAAAATCGCGATCGCGCCGGAGGGAAGGTGTCCACAAAAGCTTGCATTCTCATCTGCCCCCTAAACCTATGGAGACTCACTCAGAAGCCAGTTCTTTTGACATTGCCATGATGCAGCGCTGTTTAGAGTTAGCCCAGCAAGCTCTGGGACAAACAGCCCCCAATCCGCTAGTCGGTTGCGTTGTCGTTAAAGCTGGACAGGTGATTGGGGAAGGGTTTCATCCCAAAGCAGGCGAACCACATGCTGAGGTGTTTGCCCTGAGAAGGGCTGGCAGTGAGGCTGCTGGGGCAACGCTTTACGTCAATCTTGAACCATGCAGCCACTACGGACGCACGCCACCCTGTAGCGAAGCGGTGATTGCCGCCGGGATCCGACGAGTTGTGGTTGGCATGGTGGATCCGAATCCACAAGTGGCGGGTAAAGGCATTGCGCGCCTGCGAGAACACGGAATTGAGGTTGTGGTTGGAGTTGAAGCATCAGCCTGTCAACAGCTCAACGAAGCCTTTGTCTTTCGCATCTTGCATCAACGCCCCTTTGGGATTTTGAAATATGCCATGACTCTAGATGGCAAAATTGCGGCCTCTAGCGGTCATAGTGCCTGGGTCACAGGAACAGCCGCCCGATCGCATGTGCATACCTTACGGCGTGCCTGTGATGCGGTGATTGTGGGTGGCAATACCGTTCGACAAGACAATCCCCTATTGACGAGTCGCACTTCTGTAACACCTCTGCGCGTTGTGCTGTCGCGATCGCTCGACCTCCCAACAGAAGCTCAACTGTGGGATACCTCAGTCGCCCCAACACTGGTCTGCACCGAACCTGAGGCAAATCTCCCATTGCAAGCTCAGCTTAAGGCACAAGGGGTCGAAATTCAGCACTTTTCACCCCTAACCCCTGCGGCTGTGATGGCGCATCTGTACACACGCGGTTGCCTCAGTGTCTTATGGGAGTGTGGTGGCACGCTGGCGGCGGCGGCGATCGCCGATGGAGCCGTACAAAAGGTGCTTGCTTTCATTGCGCCCAAAATTATTGGTGGGGTTGCCGCTTCTCCGATTGGGGAGTTAGGTTTTGCAAAAATGACCCAAGCATTGCAACTCAAACGCACTCATTGGGAGGCGATCGGTGACGATCTGCTTCTGCAAGGCTACTTGGAAGAATAAGGAGAATTCGCTGTTTGAGTGAACCTGACCCAAAATCACAGTTCTTTTTCTCTTTTAACGTGAGCGAGCTGCCGATTAGACTAAAAAGGATTCTTTCTGGCATCTGCCCATGAAGCAACTGTTCCGCAAGCTGAAGCCGTTCCTCCGCTGGTTTATTTTAGGCGGCACCCTTTTCTTTCTAGCCAAGGTGCTGAAAGATAACTGGCAACAGGTGTTGAACATTCGCATCAATGCGGTGGGCTGGGCCTGCCTGGCGATCGCGCTGGGCTTAACGCTGTTGGCTCATGTTGTGGGTGGGTGGACTTGGAGCCGCACCCTGCACGAACTCAAACAACCCGTCAACTGGGTCTGGATGACGCAAGAATATCTCAAAACCAACGTAGCAAAGTACCTACCGGGCAATGTTTGGCACTACTACGGGCGAGTCAACGCGGCAAAAACCGCCGGAGCATCGATCGAAGTGGCGGCATTAAGTGTCGTATTGGAACCTGTGTTAATGCTGGCAGCAGCACTGCTGATTACCTTACTGAGCAGTCAGCAAATTTTTGCTAGATACGGCATTCCCGCTGTGCTGTTGCAGGTAGGTGCATTGGTTAGCGTTTTAGGGGCTATTCACCCAAAGTTCCTTAACCCTCTGCTGAAGCTGGCTAGCAAAGCCAAACAAAAAGGAGATGCCTCACCGCAGACTCCAGCACAGGGCATGGATCATTACCCAGTCATTCCGCTATTAGGAGAACTCGGTTTTGTTTTGTTGCGTGCCACCGGATTTTTGTTTGCGTTTTTAGCAATTAGTCCCATTTCTCCGGTTGACTTGCCGTTGTTAGTCAGTGCATTCAGTCTGTCCTGGCTATTGGGCATGGTGGTGCCTGGTGCGCCGGGAGGGATCGGTGTGTTTGAAGCAACCGCGATCGCCCTTTTAAGTGGTCGCTACTCCCCAGCGATCGTGTTGAGTGTAGTTGCCCTGTATCGTTTGATCAGTGTGCTATCCGAAGCTGCTGGGGCAGGCTTAGCATGGCTTGACCAAAAGCGGAGCTAGGGCACAATCAAACAGGTTCAAATCACGCTTCAACCCAGACTGAAACCGAGCCAGCCTTGCAGCGAAACTCTGCCCAACCATACTCATTTGTGGTAATGGTTTCTTGAATATGCTCAGTGATGTCGCGGTAGGTTGCACTTGGTGCGCCTGTTTCCATCCACTTTGTGCCGTCGCTGCCGTTGGTCATTAACACTGCCATTGTTTTTGGGTCAGCCACTTCTTCGCCCAGGCGAGTCCAGCCGATCGTGTTGGGATGGTCAAAATAATCATACTGATCGCCATGAGCGAAGTGCTGGCGAGCGTAAAGAAACTTGTCAAGCAAAAATCGGTGAGACAGCATGTGAATTTCGTATTCATTGCCATCACGCCCCTGGCCTTTATAGGAAGCTCCATAGTAGTCGGGGTAGAACACACAGGGGTAGCCTTCTCGACGCAGCAAGATAAGCGCATAGGCAAGTGGCTTAAACCAGGATTCAACAACGGACTCTAGAGCCTGCAAGGGTTGCGTATCGTGATTTTCGACAATAGTGACAGCGAGAGCTGGCTGCTGCTCCATTAGCGTGCCTTTCAGAATGAGCCGCATATCGTAGGCTGCACCTGCCTGGCTGGCGCGATAAAAGTTGTAGTGCAACGGCGCGTCAAACAACGACATGCGCCCACCTGTTGCACCTAAATACCAGTGCAACGCATTGAGGCTCTCAGTCCAGTATTCACCGACGACGAACAGGTTACGTTGGGCGTAACGCTCAACGTGATCGATCCACACGCCAAAGAAATCGCTCGAAATGTGCTTAATCGCATCCAACCGAAAGCCATCGACCCCAACGGTATCGAGAGTCCACTCACCCCAGAGCTTTAAATCGGCAATCACCTCAGGGTTGTCAATATCGAGGTCACAGCCCATCAAAAAGTCATAGTTACCCTGTTGCAGATCCACCAGGTCGTCAAACACTTTGTCTTTAAAGCAGTAAATCGTGCCATCTCCAGGCTTCAGCATGTTGTGGTTGACTCCATCAAAATGCCGCGATCGCCACTTCAGGCTGGAGTACTTTTCACCTCGTCCCGGAAAATTGAAGACTGTCCAGGCTCGAATCGTCTCGACATCACCAATCGCCTGAGAACGGTTCTGGGGATTAACTGGATACGCCTCCAGGTCTTCTTCAGCATCGCCCCCATTTTTATGGTTAAACACAGTATCCGCATACACTTGCAGTCCTGCCTGTTGAGCTGTTGCAACGGCTGCTAAATATTGCTCTTTGGTGCCATATTTCGTGCGAATCGTGCCTTTTTGGTCAAATTCGCCCAGGTCAAACAAATCATAAGCACCATAGCCAACATCTGACTTTCCCCCACTCGCTTTAGAAGCTGGGGGTAGCCAGAGCGCCGTAAATCCGGCTTCCGCCAGTTCAGGTGCTTTTTCTTTCACCTCATCCCAAAAGGTGCCATCGTCTGGCAGGTACCAATGAAAGAATTGCATCATCACCCCATTGACCTCTGGCATAGTGCCTCCTGAAACGTTTGGAAAAAATGATGGGAAAAGATTCAGTGAATTTAAAGCTTTAGTGCAAACGGCAAATTAACTCTTGTTGAGAATTTAAATTTCAGTTCAAATGCCTGTGCTGACTGAAGAGAATATATCGGTAGGGAATCGGTAATGATTCAAATCGTCGTTATATTTTCCGATTGTGAGTAAGCTAAGTGGCGTTGGCTTGTGTCGATTTTCCAAGACAACCCAAAAAGGAGAGAACGATGTTGGTTTGGTTTATGCATGGGGCATCTGTGCGTCGAGTTGAATATGCAGATCCACTGCGATCGCGCTTGATTCAACTCTTTAGCAGCTCAGGCACACCCATTCCTGAGTTTTATTCCAGCTTTTGGGGAGACTCGCTAGGCAACACCGACCAAATGTGGGACTGGGTGCAACAAGACCTAGAAGCCTTTCGGTGGGATCATCCCCAGATTGATTTGGATGACATCTTTCACTATCGGCAACGACGGCAACAATTGATCACTGGCTTTTTTAGCGACATCTTCACCTACCTCAACAGCAAAAAAGGGCGGGAAGTGCGGAAGGTGATTGCGGTACAGTTCCTCAACTTTTTGACGAGTAGCGCCACTTTTGACGACGACTTGCACATCGTAGCCCACTCGCTCGGAGCCGTTATTCTCTGGGATATTCTCTTTTCGGATAAATATGACTCCTCGGATCCGGCCTACTACATTCGCCATACCATTCGCGGCTTAAATCCAAGCGGTAAAGGAAAAGTAGCCCTGCGAAGCATTACAACAATGGGGTCGCCATTGCTCTTTTTTAACCAGTGGCTTGATGTCGATGACGAACACCTTAAAAAGTTTGCTCGTCAGTACGTTGGCAAACCGTTGCGGTGGATCAATATCATCAATGCATCGGATGTGTTTGCGTACCCGATTCGCGCCAGTCTCGAAATTGAGGAAGACAACCTCTATGTGCGTGACCAATATTTGGGCGATCGCAACTTCCTCAAAAAAGGGTTAGGCGATGTCACGATGGCATTGGGGCTAGTCAGCGATCACAGTAGTTATTGGCGCAGTGGTCGGGTGGCTCAACTCGTTGCCGCCAACCTCTTAGGAGACTACACGACCCTCGAAAATGTTAGCCGCATCCTTGAGTTTGGCGAAGTGGATTAGATCCCATATTCCGCACTTTAAGTGTCACACTCAGATATTTAAGCTTGAAAGACTCTTCTGGCAAGGGATACACGTTTTTTAGTTCACACGAACTATTTGTTCGTAATTGAGAATGGTTAGGACTTATTGAGATAATCATCTGGCCAGAGTTTCTGCAAGTCCCATTGCTTCGTTGAAATATTCGATGTGCCAGTTGGAAGTGCGGAATGTCGGTTAGATGAAGGCGAATGGCGCTTTCCATTGAGCGACGAAGTTGTGCGGCGAAAAGCAACCTCGAATACTTACAGATGTCCACACCAACGAAGTTAGGGGGCTGATTGTAATAATTTTACAAAGCCCTCCTGCTCAAAATGCCGATCAGTGGTCAGAGCCTCTGTCATCCCACGCTGACGCATCAAAACAAAACTAACTGCATCACACAACGAATAGGTTTTGTCTTGCCGTTCTATCAGCAGTTGCATCGCTTCTCGATGTGTCTTTTCCTCTACCCAGATTGTTTCGATATCTGGATTGTCAAGCAAATCCATCACAAATGCCAGCACCGCAGGACGAGGAAACCGGCGTATCCAGGCCAAAGCAATCAACTCAGCTAAAATATAACTATGAGTCAAAGACTTCTTGCTAGCTTTGTTGAGTAATTGCACCGCTTCTTGATGCTGAAGCTCATTCTGATGGATGTAACATAGCAATCCCGATGTGTCTAAAAGCACAGACCAACCCTAGCCCTCATACTCGCTTGCATAGGCTCTTGCAAGATCAGCATCAATGCTTTCATTGTCTATACCTGTCGGGTAGCCAAGACTGATTACCCCAGCATGACTTCTAAATCTCTGTCGAGCCTCTTCCTGTGCTATTGAATGTAAAATCTTACTTGCTCCGCTGTTTCGATTGCTGAGTACAGCAACAACCCACTCTGTAACTGACAGACCTACGGCGTTAGCCTTCTGCTGTAGATCTGCGTAAACCTCATCACTTAGTTCCAGAGTTAGCTGCTGGCTCATACAGATTAAAGGGGCTAATGAATCTACAAAGACTATAGCTTTTAGCTTACAAACAGCTCAAATCTCTTTAGATTGAAAGGCTAATCGAGTGGATACACACATTGATTTCTGAGCAATCTTACCACCAATCAAATTGGGGCAGGAGGGATGCGGCGAGTCGAACCTCATCTCACATCCCTTCTGCATCCCTGCTCTAGGCTTCCATTTCGGGGTAGATCAGGATTTTGTAAGTTTCAGGTGTTGGCGCAACGGCCTGTTCGACTGCGTTTGCCAGCTCTTTTAGGGGATAGCGATCGCTAATCAGCGCATCCACATCAATCCGGCGGTGAAACACAATATCGGCGGCTAACTGCTGCACCCGGTAAGAGGAACTGTAGCTACCCATCAAATCAATCTCACGGCGATAGAGAATATTGGGATTGATCGGAATCTCAACCTCATCAGGAAATTCGGCAAAGAAGAGGATCTTGCCACCTTTGCGGGTGCAGTCAAGCGCCTGGAAAAAGGCCTTCTCACTGGGCACAGCGAGCAAGCTAGTATCGACCCCCAGCCCACCCGTCAGCGCATGCACTTTAGCTACCAGATCGGGGTCACGCGCATCAAAAGCGGCTTCAGCTCCGACAGCCAGGGCTTTATCGATACGGCTGGGTAGTAAGTCAGTCGCGATCGCCCGTGCCCCAAAGTACTTCACCAGCATGATAAACATCAGCCCGATCGGCCCCGCACCCGTGACTAAAACCGTTTGCCCCGGTTGAATTTGCGCTTTTTTAACAGCTTTGAGGCAGCAATTAGTGGGTTCGACAAAGCTGGCTTGCTCAAACGTAATGCCATCGGGAATGTGCATTAACCCGCCATTTTGCACAATGTGACCTGGTACTTTCACGTACTCAGCAAAACCACCCCCACTCGGTGCAAACCCGGCTGTCGTTGTAATGTTCTTATAAACGTTGCACATTGAGAAGTTGTCACTCAAGCAGTAAGCGCAGTGCATACAGGGAATGTGATGCAACACAACCACGCGATCGCCAACCTGCCATCCTTCGACCTCTGCACCGACCTGGGCGATGGTTCCGGCGGTCTCATGCCCAAAAATGCGAGGCGGCTCATACAAGGGATAACGGATTTTTTTGATGTCAGACTGGCATAGTCCTACCACTTTGACCTGGACTAACACCTCATCGGCTGCAATTTCTGGAGTGGGGATCTCCTCATAACTCAGTTGGTTAACCCCACGAAACACCTGCGCTTTCATGCCAATACCTCTCAAGCCTCCGATAGAGACTTTACCATTGCCAACGACTCAGCAGTATCTAGATTATTGAGCGGGTTTAGGCTCTATTAGTGAGAAGAGAGATAAAGCTAGCCATTCGTCAGAAAATTCACTAATGCGGCAAATTGAGCTTGAACAATTAAGCGTCCGTAGAGTGACGGAGTTTATTTTTGGCGATCGCGGCTCGGATGGGGACAGTTTGCTAGATCCTCAGTAATCTTGCGGAAACTGGTCTAGATAATGAACAAATTACACGGTAAATTTACTAACTTGCTAAGAGAACTTCATAAAACAACGATGTCTCCTGAGCTTAAATGAGATCAGCAGGGATTGTCTAATCGACTCTAAAAATAAACTTGTCTCATAAAAACCTTCAACATCAGGCATTGCAACTTACTCAGGCTAAATGCTCTACCCCATTCACCGACGAAAAATTGACCTCAAGCAAATTTATAGGTCACAAAACCTTCCCTGTGAATAGTTTTTGGCTTCACCCCTGCTACTTCTCTACAAAGCCAAACTAGCGTTTTTTTCTGATGCTTGCGGCACCCCTAGTAGGTTGCCCTTTTTCTCGCCAGGTAATGCGAATGGTTCTCTCACGCCTAAACTCTTCAGAACATGAGCCTTCAATTTTTATGGGTGCTTCTAACAGCCCAACCCAGTCCATTTGGGATCTGCAACTTTGCCACGAGCAGTGTTTGGGTACCTTAGCTCATCAACTGAGTGCGACTGTCTCAGCGGCTCTAGAAGCAGCAACACAAAATCACTATGTCGATTTAGCAGCAACTCATCAAAGTATTTTAGAAGCATTTCTCAATACGCTGGGGCAAGCACTCGACCAGGCAACTCTGGCGATCGCAACGTGTTCTACCACACAGTCGTCTGAGTACGTCATTGATCACGCAGTCCTCACTCTGGGTGGTGTTTTGCAAAACCTTAAGCGGGCTGAGTTGAGTGATAAGGCAGCTCAGTTGGCGATCGGGCGAACCTTCTCATTCCAGCAACTAAAGCAGCTCCAAAATGATTTGCCGATTAACCTCTGGCAAATTTCAAGCAGTCAAACTGAGATCAACTATCTCATCATTCATTGGCACAGTCCCATTGAGCAACGCCCCGTTAACGGCACCTACCGCCATAGCTTTCGCCAAACTCATCTGCAAAAGCTGTTAATTCAGCGGGCTTTGCATCAAGCAGGAGCCGCCCTCAAGCAAGTAGCGATGATTGCCAACTTGTGTGAGCAGCAGTCTCAGTTGATCACCCAAAACCAGGTACTAGAGCAAGCCAATCAGCGCAAAAGCCAGTTTCTTGCCAATACCAGCCACGAAATTCGGACGCCGTTATGCTCGATTTTGGGGTTTACGCATTTGCTTAAAGAACAGGGCTATGACCCCGCTGACGATCGCCAGCAAGAATACCTCAACATTATCTTGTCGAGCGGTCAGCACCTCTTAGCTTTGATCAATGACATTCTTGATTTGTCAAAAGTAGAGGCAAACCAGCTCGACATTCTGCATGAACCCGTCGATCTGCACAAAATTTGTCAAACGTCGCTCACCCTGGTTAAAGAAAAAGCGCGTGACAAGGGCTTACAGCTCCGGTTAGAAATTGCCCCAGAAGTTGACTTTCTGCTAGCTGACCCATTACGGCTAAAGCAGATGCTGTTTAACTTACTCTCTAATGCGGTTAAGTTCACTCAACGAGGAACCGTTGGGGTACGAGTCAACGCCAGTGACAATATGGTTCATCTCACCGTCTGGGATACCGGAATGGGGATACCATCCGAAAAGCGGCAAATGCTATTTCGCCCTTATGCGCAGCTAGATGACGAATCCATTCGGCAGGGCGAAGGAACTGGCTTAGGCTTAGCCCTAACTCAAAAATTGGTTGAGTTACATGGTGGTAGCATCACGGTTTTTTCGAGAGTGAACTACGGCACGCAATTTACAATTTCGCTACCCAAGGCACCCGTTTGTTCTATCACTGAGTCAGACAAGCAGGCTCAAGCGCCTTCTAAACCAGTGACGAACGGTCAACCAGTGCCCGCCGCTGCTGATCTAGAACCTAAGTTTCCCATTTTGCTGGTTGAAGACAACGACAATAACGCCCGGTTGCTCACAACGTATCTCAACAAATTGGGTTACTCCACTGTGTGGGTGGCAAATGAGTCAGAAATGTGGCAAACCCTGGAGCGATCGCAACCAGCCCTGATCTTAATGGATGTCTGCTTACCGCACACAGACGGTCTTGGTCTGATTCAAAAGATACGAGCAATCGCCGAGTTTCAAACCCTACCCATCATTGCGCAAACCGCCCTGGCGATGGCGGGCGATCGCGAAACCTGTCTTGCCGCAGGAGCCGATGCTTACCTGGCTAAGCCCTTTGATCTGGACAAGTTAGCTCACCTGGTTGCCCAGTTTGCCCCCGTTGATTCCCGCGATTTGGTGTAAATCAGCTCAAAGTGTTAAGACAAGCCAGATCAAAGATTTCGATCCAGTTATCTTTGGCAGTGCGATCGCTCGGTGACGTAATTTCCACAAACGAAAGTAAAAAATCTGGTTCGATCCATTTTTTTAGGGGAAAATACGGTAGCTGACTGTTGAGCCAAGGGCTAGCGAGATCATGGATTATGCACAAGTAACACAGGCTATCTTACACATCGCGATCGGCCTGGGCCTCAGCGCGGCTGCGGGCTTTCGCATCTTAATTCCCTTCTTTGCAATGGGAATTGCCGCCCATAACGGACTGTTGAAATTAGCTCCTGGCATGGAATGGATGGGTTCTACCCCGGCTATCACCGCGTTTGGCGTGGCAGCTTTACTCGAAGTATTGGTTTACTTCATCCCCGTGGTTGATAACTTCATGGACGTAATTGAAGTACCCGCCGCGGCGATCGCTGGCACAATTCTGACGGCAACAGTTGCCACTGAGCTTGACCCAATGCTGCGTTGGACTTTAGCCGCGATCGCCGGGGGCAGCATTGCAGGAGGCACCGAAGCTTTCATGGGTTTAACACGCTTAGCCTCAACGGCAGCGGCAGGTCCAGCTGGCAACATTGCGGTATCCACAGGTGAGTTAGCCAGTGCTTCAGTCTTATCGATCTTGTCGATTTTTGTCCCGATCTTGACAGTGGTTGTCTTAGCCGTTCTGCTCTTTTTTGTGATTCGCAAGTTGCGCAAGCGGCCTCACGGGCGATACCGTTATTGACCTGAGCAACAGGCTTTGCAGAGAAACTAATGAGACTCCCAGAGGCGACGCCGGGGGGCACCATTCAGCTTTTCGTGGGCATCAAACAGCAATTGAGGAATATTCAAGTTTTCGGGGCAACGGGGCAGACAATCGCCACACTCCGTACAGCGGCTTGCCTTGTTGCCAGGAAACCAATGTCCCGCGTTTTCAAACATGCGATAGCGATACTGACCAAAAGCGGTCATGTCATGGGCGATCGCCAGGTTTCGCAAGCGCAACACCTCCGGGATGTTGATCGACTCCGGGCAGGGCAAACAGGCGTAACACTGCTGGCACCGATCGCTGCTAAGAGTTTCGGCTTGCTGTGCTTCTAGCCTTTCTAGAGCAGTCCGTTCTGCTGCTGTTAAGTGATCAACCTGATCCATGACGGATGTAACTGGCTCCAACTCGTCAGCCATAGCCGGACCAATGCTAAGGGTTGTAATACGGCGATCGCTCAGCAAAAAGCGGTAGTTCAACAGCAACGGAGGAAATGGGGCACACGCCTCAACCAAGCGGTCAGGCGGGGTATAAAGCATGCCGCCCTTATCGGCGGGTGAAATGATAAAAACCCCCATATCTTTTTCGTGGGCAGCCGCGATCGCCGCTTCGTTGCGTTGAAAGAAGTAAGTGTAGTGCAGGTTAACGAACTCAAAAAATTCAGTGGCGATCGCCGCCAAGATCACATCCAATGGGGCATGGGTAGAAAAACCAATGTGCCGTACGCGTCCATCCTCAACTGCTCGCCAAATCGCCCGCATACAGCCATCTCTGGCAGTCAACCAGGCCAGATGATCCCAGGTGTTAATGCCGTGGAGTGCCAGCGTATCGAGGTAATCAACGTCTAAGCGATCCAGCGACTCATCAATGGCTCGTTCAGTTATGTCTGCATTGTCAGACGGCAAGATTTTGGTTGTCAAAATAACCTGACTGCGTGGCACCGCCAGATCTCGCAACGCCTTGCCTAAAAAAATTTCACTGGCCCCATAGCCCTGAGCCGTTTCGAGGTGATTAATGCCCAGGTCTAGTGCCCGTTCCACCGTTTGCTGAGCGATCGCTTCTGACGCTAGACAGCGCATCGTGCCCAGCGAAAAGACAGAAATCTCTAAATTAGTCTTACCAAATCGACGATACTTCAAAGTGAGCAACTCTAAATCGGTGGCTCAGGGGTGCCCTGTGCCCAAGACCGACTGAACTCCATTCCCAAATTAATTATTGCGCTTCCCCACTCCGAAACCGACCCTGCTGGTTATTAAAGTCATCGGGGCGCAAGGTCGAGAGAAAATCGCGAAAAGCACGACGCTCGGCTTCATCGGCATCTTGGTCAACCGGAATCGATGCATCCGCAATCACTTCCTCTAACACCCAAATCGGGCTATTGGTTCTCAGCGCCAGGGCGATCGCATCACTGGGGCGGGCATCTAACTCTTTCTTCGTTTCACCTTGCACCAGCGTCAACGATGCATAAAACGTATTGTCTTGCAGCGAATGAATTACGACACGCTCCAACGACATATCCCACTCTTCTAGCAAGTTAACAAACAAATCGTGGGTCAGGGGACGTGGTGGAGTTTGGTTCTCTAACACACTCATAATGGCTCTCGCCTGGTCTTGACCGATGTAGATCGGCAACGCACGACGGTCACTAGAATCTCTCAGCAGAACGATTGGACTGCGGGTAGCAGCATCCAATGCAATTCCAGCGACTTTCATCTCAATCATTGTTACAGCCTCTAGAACACCTGGAGCAGTTTTGACAGGACTCGCTCTAACCACCCATATTGATTATGTACTCCCCGCTTCTACTCCCGTCAGCTAACTCTGACATGAAGGTACATTTTTTTGCACCACAGAATTACAGGGAGATAGGAGTCGATGCGAGAAGCCACGGACCAACCGAGAACTACTTGTGGCTTGGTAGTTTCAGCGCGTTGAACAATAGTATGCCCTGAATCTGCACTCATCCTAAAGGATCATTGTGCAAATTTAGCAAACTGCAAAATCGTCTAAACTATAAGCCATCTGAGCGGTCTGTCGCAGGTTATCCTGTCTGCTTGGTGGGGCGCTTGAACAACTGCCGAAAGCAACCTCTGAGATCCCCAGCAGGCAACACCTACCAAAATTATAAGTATCCAGCTTGAGGACTGTCTTGCTTATTTTTTCTATTGTTAGAGGTAAATGAGCAACATCAGGCAACTGAAGCACACAAGCAGGCAAGTCTGGTTACAAATGCAAGAATCGGATCACGCAAGGTTGAGGTAAGAGGCATGTTTACGGGGCTAGTTCAGGGACTCGGCACCATTTCTACAATTGGCAGCGAGAAGCTTCAGGTTACGTGTTTACCCGCAACTGCCGCCACTGTTATGAACGGTCTGGAGCTAGGCGATAGCGTGGCTGTGGATGGGGTCTGCCTCACCGTGGCTGAGGTTTTGCCCCAGGGGTTTATTGCAGACGTGTCGGGTGAAACGTTGCGTCGCTCAACTCTGGGCCGATCGCAGCACGCGATCGCGAACCTAGAGACTTCACTGCGGGTTGGTAGCAAACTTGGGGGGCACTTTGTCACCGGGCACGTGGATGGTCTGGGTAGCCTCAACGAAGTTGTAGAAACCACAACCGCCTGGGAAATGACTTTCCAGACCTTATCAGAGCAAGCCGCCCGCTACATTGTGCCAAAGGGCAGCATTGCCGTGAATGGGATCAGCCTTACCGTGGCGAACTGTGCTGCTGATGGGAGCTGGTTTACTGTAGCCGTGATTCCCCATACTTACCAGCAAACCAATCTGCAAAAACTAGAACTGGGTGATTGGGTCAACCTGGAAGGGGATCTTTTAGGCAAGTATGTCGAGCGATTTTTAGGGCTTCAGCCCTCGATCGCTCACGGTTCAGGCCAAACGCTTGATAGTCTCAGTCCTGCATTTTTGGCAGAGCATGGTTATTTGTAGGAATGACAGGAATGCAGACGGCGATCGCTCGGTTTGACTTTGACCAATTAAGCACCAACTTTTCCCGCTTTTGGCGTTCAACTTCTGGCCGCATTGGTTTGGTATTAACCACCATTTTGGTGCTTTTAGCCCTGCTTGCTCCAATTTTGCGCCCCTATAATCCCGCCACAGATCGCGACTATTTAGCCCGCCTGTCTGCCCCTTCAGTGGCTCACTGGTTTGGCACAGATGCTTTGGGTCGCGACATTTTGACCCTCGTTTGGTATGGCATTCGCACCTCCTTATTAATCAGTCTGCTCTCTGTTGGTTTAGGTTTGCTGGTTGGCACAGTGCTGGGGTTGATTTCGGGTTACGTGCGCGGCCCCGTCGAAGCAGGACTAAACTGGCTGACTGATATTCTGCTGGCCTTTCCGTCGATTTTGCTGGCGATCGCGATCGTCACCGTCCAGGGGCCAGGACTGATCAGCACAACGGTTGCGATTGCGATCGTACAAATTCCGATTTTTATGCGGCTGACCCGCTCAATGGTGTTGACGCTTAAGGAACAGGAGTTTGTGCAGGCAGCGCGGGCGCTGGGCGCATCCCCCCTGCAAATTCTCGGGCGGCATATTCTTCCGGCAAGCCTCGCCCCGATCATCGTGCAAGCAACCTTAGCGATCGGAACAGCCACCTTAGAAGCAGCGGGTCTTGGCTTTTTGGGTCTGGGTGCCCAACCACCGACACCTGAGCTAGGGGCGATGTTAGCCGATGCATTTAAGGGAGGTTACTCGTTAACCCAGCCGTGGACAACGATTTTTCCAGGTTTGTTCATCACCCTGACCGTGTTGGCCTTCAATTTATTAGGAGATGGATTACGAGATGCCTTTGATCCGCGATCGGGACAACCGTTGAAATAACTAGAGATTTATGAAGTTCATCTGAACTTTATCCGTAGAAACTCGCTAGTTAATAAAAATTGTTTGCTTATACTATCTAGGTCTGCAATTGGCAATTGCTAGAGTTTCACTACAATTGCTAACTCGCATTTGGTCATTCTCTAGTTCTTCACCACCAAACGCGACTCAATCGATTGTTTTTCCGCTGAGAAGGGGGTTTCAGCTCAGAGCATCCTGATAGCATTTGCTGTTTTGATTTACTTTGAGAAAGTCACACGCAGATTAAATTAGTTAAAAATATAACTAACTCCTGTTCAAAGAATAAGAGAATTTACAGAGAGCTTTATTCTCCTCCTTAGCTGTCTTAGCGCCTAAAACCCGGGCTTCGTCAAGTCCAATTTCAGATCCTTCCTGATGTCTCTTCCTAAGTTCTGTATCAGGTAACAGCTGATCTGAAATTGGACAACATGACTATGCGTCTTTGGACTTCCTTTTTTCTTGCAGGAGCGGTTTTACACTTTTTGTTAGGTAACTTATCAGTTCGTAGCGATCGCGTCTCAACCACGAAGGGGCTAACGAACGATAACTGGCTTTGTACATTGTTGTCCGATAAGCGTCCCCAACATCGGGGCAGCGGACGCAAAGATTTCCATCAACCCCAGCCTGTCAGCATTTTGCTGGGCTAGCTCGCACACAAGCACGTTATGCCTCCCCTAGAAAACGGGCTTAATCAAACAACTTCAGGGAAGACCCTAATTCAGCCATCAAATCTGATAAACCCTAAATTGATCTATTTTTTTGTCAATTCACCCATCCTAGGGTAATAAGTAAATAGGGATATACTGCACTGTGGCTGATACACGGCTTAAACCTCGGCCTTACTACCTGAGAGGCCCAAGTCGCTTAGATTTTGTACGGGTTTGACTGTACATTTAAGATCCGCCACCTTCAACTATCCCCCTAGTGGAGTTGCCTGACAAAGATGACGAACGACCTCGATCTGATTAAACGCCTCAGTCCTAGTGCGATGGATCAGATCATGCTATATCTTGCATTTAGCGCAATGCGAACCAGTGGTCATCGGCATGGAGCATTTCTAGATGCTGCTGCGACTGCTGCTAAATGTGCGATTTACATGACCTACCTAGAGCAGAATCAAAATCTGCGCATGACTGGGCATTTGCACCACATTGAGCCAAAGCGGGTTAAAGCCATTGTTGAAGAGGTAAGGCAAGCGCTCACCGAAGGCAAGCTTTTGAAAATGCTGGGTTCGCAAGAACCTCGCTACCTGATTCAATTCCCTTACGTTTGGATGGAGCAACACCCCTGGCAACCTGGGCGATCGCGCATTGCTGGTGCCAGCCTCACCTCAGAAGAGAAAAAGCAAATCGAGCAGAAGTTGCCCGCGATTCCTCTGCCTGATGCCCAAATCATCAACTCCTTCCAGTTTTTAGACCTGATCGAGTTTCTTCATACGCGATCGCAAGAAGATTTGCCAGCCGATCGGCGGATGCCCTTGAGCGAAGCCCTGGCCGAGCATATCAAGCGTCGCCTGATTTACTCTGGTACGGTCACTCGCATCGATTCTGCCTGGGGGATGCCCTTCTATGCCCTGACACGGGCTTCCTATTCACCCAATGATGAAGAAGAACGCACCTACATCATGGTGGAAGACACGGCGCGTTACTTCCGGGTAATGAATGCCTGGGCCAAACGCCAGCCCCGTGTCTTGCGTGTGTTAGAAGAATTAGACATTCCCGAAGAGCGGATTGACCGGGCGGTGGAAGAACTGGACGAGGTGATTCGAGCGTGGGCCGATCGCTATCACAAACCGGGTGGCAAACCGATGTTGCTGCAAATGGTGTTTGGCGAAGGCGAAGAAGGCGAAACACCCGTTTAGTCTTAACCTGCGCGAAATTTAGTACGGCTGCTGACACCCAGACCCGGTTTCTCTGTTGGGATCACGCGTCCATTTTGAAAGATGGCACCCACAAAGGGATCATCCACTAAGTTCAAATGGCTGTCGAGATCTAAGTGGTCGGCGAAGGGAGAAAGGTGTGCCAAAGCTGTATTAGCCAAACCACTATCGGAGTAGCAGCCAAACATGACTTTCAGACCACAGGCACGCGCCGTGTGAATCATCCGCAGGGCTTCGGTCAAACCGCCCGCCTTCATTAGCTTGATGTTGATGCCATGTACCCGATCTGCGAGGGGTAAGATGTCGTAGCTGGTAAAACAGCTTTCATCGACAAAAATGGGCAGGGGCGATCGCTGATACAGTTCGGGCAAGTCGCCTTCTTGTCCCTTTGCTAGGGGTTGCTCAAGATAGGTCACGCCCTGTTCGGCTAGCCATTCGCTCATGTGCAACGCCGTTGGCAGATCCCAGCCTCCATTGGCATCAACACTCAAATGACGAATATGCGGTGCCACGTCTTTCACAGCGATCAGCATCGCTTGATCGGCTTCCACCCCGGCGGGATTGCCCAACTTAATTTTGAGGGCCTGAATGCCTTGCCAGGGAGTCTCTACCGTACCTTTGCCAAGCCAGTCCAGAGTTCGCTTTTGGGCTTCAGCGGGGGAGCTAATGCCAATCGTGACGGAGGTAGGCACAATCCGATCGCGATCAACCCCCCACAGTTGCCAGAGGGGCATTCCGGCTCGTTTGCCAGCCCAGTCATGTAGGGCTACATCCAGTGCTGCACGGGCACCCGATGGCAGGTTTGCCTCAGCCATCAACTTCTCAATCCGTTGTCGTTCAAGGGGGCTAAGGGCTTTCAGGAAGGGCGCGATTTTTTGCAGCGATCGGGCTAGCACTTCGGTTGTTTGGGGTTGCTCTCCGACCGAGAAAGGCGATGCCTCTCCCTTGCCAGTGATGCCTTCATGCTCAATTTCAACCAACACGTTGGTCGTTTGAGCCGTAGTGCCCCGACTAATTGTGAGCGCGAAGCGTTTGTGAACGGTAAATGTCGCAATTCGAATTTGCATACAACGTCAGACTTGATTGAACCATGCAAAAACTTTCATCACGTTAGCACCCATTGTTGCGCTGCTTTGTTATCACAGAAGTAGGAAAAGTCTCCGAGATTGGCTTGAGCGCTGCTGTAGAGACTATTAGAGACAGTAAATTTTCTCTGTTATTGCATCGATTTCACCCCATCGAGACAAATGTTGAACGCCGGGTAGAAAAGGGCAGTCAAAAGAATAAAGCTTTTCTTTCTGGAACCCTGTTTACCCTTTCTCAATCAGCGGTTTCAGGGGTGGTTGTTGCTCTGCACCTTGGGGATGATTGACGATGAACAAATATCTGCTTGCTTTAGGAATCAGTTTCGGTCTAAGTTTTGCCAACACTATCCCCGCGATCGCGGTAGAACCCGCACCCGTTCGGGGAAACGCCAGAGTTGAGTGGTCAAGGGTCGTAAACAATCCCTTTGATGGGCAAGTCGTCTACGACAAGCACTTTAAGAACGGTGAGTTTGACTTCATTACAAGTTGGTCGCCAACTGAAATTCGGGCAACGTTTACCCGCTACTGGCAAGAGGTGGTTGGGTACCGCACTGAGTGGAGAGACCGCACTTACTACGACCGCAAGGGAAGACAGCGGACAAAGAGTTATCCGGAACAAGTTCCCATTTACAAGCAGCATCGAAAAGATTTTGCGATCGCGTCGATGTTGATTGCGATCGAAGGGAATGTTTATGAATACACCGGAGGAGTCGTCTCACCAGAGTTAGCGAATGCCTTAGCGAATGCACCGACTGAGCAAAACATCCCTGTGCGTATCGTGTTTATAGATGGTGCAACAGAGGATATGGAAATTGGAAAAGGCACGGTGTCAGCCTGGAGGCGACTGTTCGGCGCAGAAAACAAAACGTTTTCAGAAGCGTCGAATTTGCAGCGGTAAGCAGTCTGCAAGATGGGCATCTCTGAACAGGCACAACGACGACCAGAGTAACAGAGAAGCTGTTGGGATTTATCCGTGCAGACTCTGCAGGGTGCATTGTCATACCAATCTAAATGGGTCTTGTAACCGATCATTACCTCAAACTGATCCTGCTTAGCCTCTCTTAGTGAGGAGATCAAAGGCAGCAGGATCTGGTGTGTCGCATCACAACTTAAATGGTGTGAGTATCGCTATTTCTTTAAAGCAGGAACTTATAGCATTGAACCTATAAAAATGTGCCATTCGCTTTACGTTCTGTAAACCCCTGGGAGAAGGCGATTGCCCATCTATACTGGGTATAAAGTTCCATAACTTCTGTTACATGACTGTTACACCCTTTCGCAAGCAGCATTTTCAAACCTATCGCGATTTATATCAGTCTCTTACCTCAAGTTGGCAACGTTTCTGTGAAACAAAAGAGGCTCAGATCTTGAGTTTCTCTCTTGAGATTCAACCGACTGATCCCCTAAACTTACTTCATTTATTAGCACCAAAGAATTGCGTTAGTTTCTATTTTGAGAAGCGTGATAATAACACTGAATTAGTAAATGCAAAAAGCGAAATCGCGATCGCTGCAATTGGTGCCGCACTCCAAAAAACATTTGTTGGGCGCGATCGCTTTACTGCCGCCAAGCAGTTCATTCAGGAGACACTGGCACACACTCAAATTTTAGGAAGCGCTCATTTACCGAATGCAGGCCCGCATTTCTTCTGTGGATTTCGCTTTTTTTCAGAAGATGAGTCGGCTGAGTTTAAAACAATTCTTTTTTTACCCGAATGGCAAATCTCTTATCAAGAAAATCACTGTGTTGCAGTAGCAAATATTGTAATTGACGACCGATTTTCAATTGAGAAAACTTACGAGAAAATACGGCGAACTCTGCAAAAAATTCACAACACAAAGTCTGAATTAGTTAAACCGATTGTCTGTCAACCTCCACCATTTCAAATGATGGATGTAACAAGCAGTCGTCACTTTCAAGCCGCTGTTGATGAAGTATTGCAAACTATTGCGTCAGGGCAACTTGACAAAGTTGTTTTAGCCCATGCGGTTGATGTGCGATCGCCCTTACCGTTTCACCCGGTTGATTGTTTACAAAACTTACGCAGTCTTTATCCAGGCTGTTATTTGTTTGCGATTAATAGCGGGGCTGGCAAAGTCTTTTTAGGAGCTAGTCCTGAACGGTTGGTCAGCTTGCAACAGGGTCATTTGCTCACGGATGCGCTGGCTGGTTCGGCTCCCCGCGGGGGCACCCCCTGCGAAGACGCACAACTCGCAGATCGCCTGCTGAGTAGTGTCAAAGAGTTGCATGAACATGAGGTTGTGCGCGATTTCATCTTGCAGCAGTTGCAACAGCTTGGCATCTCCCCAACGCGATCGCCGCTCAGGTTGCGCCAACTGCCCAACATTCAGCATTTGCACACGCCAATTCATGCCCCTGTGTCAGCGAGCTTGCACCTGTTAGATGTGGTGGCTCAACTGCATCCCACACCAGCGGTTGCCGGGTTGCCCTGCGCGATCGCCTGCGAGCAAATTCGCCGCTATGAGGGCTTCGATCGCAGTCTCTATGCTGCGCCGATTGGTTGGGTCGATCACCAGGGTAATGGTGAGTTTGTCGTGGGCATTCGCTCGGCGATGATTGAAGGCTGCCATGCTCGCTTGTTTGCTGGCGCAGGGATTGTCAAAGGTTCAGCGCCTGAGAAAGAATGGGCGGAAGTACGGCTGAAGATGCAGGCTTTGCTACGGGCTTTGGCGGTTTAACCCTTTATCGGAGCCACCAAAACAGCAGGGCGATCGCGATACCCACCAGCAAGCAAACCCCAAAGATGATGTGCGACTTCTTCATTCTAGATCTCCAACTTCTTAAAGAAGTTGAAGATCTATAGGTGCAATCTCTGGGGCACATCTTCGATAGCTTGTTCTAACTCGTCGATCAATTCGGCTTGATACTCTACGCCAAATTGAGCCAGCGCTTTTTGAGTCACCAGCGGCTCCAACTGAAGGTTTTGCCCCGCTTCTCGAAAAGCTTCAAGCTGCTGTTGGAGGGTTGCAAGATCGGGCATAGTCACATCTACTGACGAATGCCTTGTATTCTACTTCAGGCCAATCATCCTCGTTTGCTTGTCTTCGACAAGAAGTTCTCTGCTAGGAACGGGGTAAAACCAAGCTGCTAAATTTGAGCTTCTTTCTTGTCGGTTGGTACTTTCGGGGTTAACCGCTTCAGGGCTGCTTCACGGCTCTGTTGCGCGATCGCCAGATCTGGTTTAAGAGCCAACGCTTTGTCAAAGGCTGCGATCGCGGCTTCGTACTTTTTCGCTTTCTCTAGAGCCATGCCTTGCCCCGTCCAGGCATAAGCATCTTCAGGATTGAGCTTAACTGCACGATTGTAAGACTTGATCGCCTCCTCTGGTTGATTCAGTGCCAGCAGAGCGACACCCCGGTTGTACCAGGCGATCGCCGACTTGGGATTGATCTCCACTGCCCGGTTTGCCGAGTCAAGCGCTTCGGGATATTGACTCAACTGCCAGAGGGCGGCACTGCGATTCACCCAAATGTCGGTCAGCGTCGGTTTATCATTACGGTTGACATCGCCTTTCAGCGCTTCATCATAAGCCGCGATCGCCGCTTCGTACTTTTTCATCGAACGCAAAATTCGCCCTTTGTTAAACCAGCCTTGCGAGTAACGGGGCTTCAACTTAACAGACTCATCGACACTGGCGATCGCCGCCTCATAGTCTTCCATGCGCCAAAGTGTGACCGCGCGATTGCTATAGGCTTCGGCAAAGTCGGGTTTGAGCGAAAGCGCCCGATCAGCTGAGGCGATCGCCTCTTCCATGCGGTTGAGTCCAGCTAGGGCTACCCCGCGCTGATCCCAGGCATGGGCCACACCCAACTCGCCCCATCGCTCATCGCCGCCGATCGCCTGGTCGCAGGCAGCCAGGGCTTCTTCAGATTTGCCTAAACGATTCAGCGCTGCACCTCGATTTAGCAACGCCAAAGAAAAGTTAGGGCTGATTTTGAGCGCCTGATCGTAAGCGGCAAGAGCTGTGGCGTGTTGTCCCATCTGGGCTAATAGCATCCCCTGCTGAGTCCAGGTTGCCGGATCTTTGGGGGTCACTTCCAGGGCTTTATCGTAAGCGGCAACGGCTTCGGGTAACTTATTGGCGCGAGTCAGAGCCAGTGCTTTGTTGAGCCACGCGATCGCCGGTGAGCGATCACCCCAGTTTTGGTTGAAGTCCAGAGCGCGGCCACAGGTAGCGATGGCTTCGGCTTGTTGGCCGAGTTCAGACTGAACGCGACATTGCTCCGTTAAAATTTCAGAGTTGCTGGGACTGAAAACAAGTGCTTTTTCGTAGGTTTCAAGAGCCTCTTCGTTGCGTCCCATCCGCTTCAGTGCTGTGCCTTTCGCAAACCAGGCGATCGCGGGTGCCAGCGTGCCCCAGTCTTTGTCCAGGGTAATCGCCGCTTCACAAGCAGCGAGGGCTTCGGCTTGCTTACCCAACTCTGACAATGCCTGACAATGACGGGTGTGCAGCGCAGAGGTCGGTGGTTGTAAGGCCAAGACCCGTTCCAAAGAAGCAACCGCTTCGGGGTAGTCCTTTGCCTGCATCAACAGCTCCGCTCGAATTGCCCAAGTCTTTGCTTCTTTAGGTTTCACAGCCAGAATCCGATCGCAAGCTGCCAGCGCCGTTTGCAGATCAGTTGGATTGGCAACACAGAGAGAGTACCAGTATTCATTAAAGGGCTGAGCGCGATCACCCGTCACCAGATCCCCCAAGTTTGATCTAACGGCAGGTTGTTGAGGCACATCCACACTGGCAGGCTGACTCGGATCAGGACTGGGTTTGGCGACTTGAGGAATTTCGATTGTTGGGAGCGGAGAAGCAGCAGGGCTAGGCTCCGGTTGCGGCGATCGCGGCTTGGGCGGGCGCGTATTCATATCAAATTGTTGGGCCTGCTGGATCGGCTGCGAAATGCTGTGTTCAAACCCAGGTTTTTCGGATTCTGAGGTATTTTGTTCTGGCAGTTTAGCCGGAATTTCTACAGTCGGTAGCTTAGCCTCTTTAATTTTGGAGGGTGCTTGGGGCTGAGGTGGCTTTGGCATTTTAGGCGGAGGCACCGCATCCACTTGAGCTAATGCCTGATAAACAAAAAGGGCGGCTTCGGCGCGTGTTAACGAGTGTGATTGGGTTGGGGATCTGAGCGGTAGCGATCGCCGCAGTTCAGCTAATTGGGCATCACTTAAATCTTCTGACAACAACGTTGGCAGTGGACTGGGCTGCGCTTTCACCACCAGACTGTTGGCATAATTCACCCATAAGTCATTGCCATGCTGAATCATCGCCTGCCGCACCATTGAATGCAGATGTTTGGGGGCGATCGCCTGATCCGGGCGAAAATTGCCATCATCAAAGCCCTGCACAATGCCCTTGGCTTGCAAAATTTCGACAAATGGCTGCGCCCAGTGCCCTTTCAAGTCATTCAAACGACTGCCTGGTACACGTTTTGGAGAGAGGGTTTCTGTCGCTTCAGGGTTCGCAACCGCCGCAACCAACTCGGCTTTTGCAGGAGTAGATTGAGCGGTGAACTTTTTGGGGGCGGGGGACGTCTTATCTTTTGAGGCAACAGTCTGCGGCACTTCAGGCGCAAGATCAAGCGAAGCGAGAGCCGCCAAAGTCCACATGGCAACCGATGGCGCGTACATAGGTGATTCTGCCAGCACGATAGGTGAAAAATATAGTTCAAACTTCGGCAAAACTTTGCCTCACCCGGAAAGATCACCCGGAAGGGGTATGAATTCTTGTAATCAGGCCGCCTTAATTTTTTCTGTATAGTCCATTTAAACGAAAGCCCCAGAATTCTGAGAATTCCAGGGTTCTGAGTTGTTGTAACTGGCTTGATCAGGCTGTCTGTAATTCTTTCACCACTCGCAGTGCCTCTTCTACGTGCCCTTTGAAGTTGAATTGCGAGTTAAATACATGCCGCACAACGCCCGCTTGGTCAATTACATAGGTGACGCGACCGGGCAACAACCCCAAGGTAGCAGGCACGCCAAATGCCTTACGAACTCGATTTCCCTGGTCACTTAGCAACAGAAAAGGCAACTGATACTTGCTCGAAAACTTCTGATGCGCATCGGTACTATCGCTGCTGATGCCAATCACCGTTGCGCCTGCTTCTTGAAAAACCTGATAGCTATCTCGAAAGGCGCAAGCTTCGGCTGTGCAACCTGGCGTATCATCTTTGGGGTAGAAATAGACAATCACAGGTTTGCCTGCAAAATCTTTTAAGCTGACAGTCTCTCCCGTCTGTGATTTCAAAGTGAAGTCGGGCGCTTTATCCCCTACTTGAATCGTTGCCACACCCATCTCCTAAACACTTACAGATGAGACTATAGCATCGTTTCATCAGGAGATAGACAGCCTTCTACAAACCAGATTTAGCTCTCTGACTTACCGAGAAAATCGTTGGTTAAAAGAACGGATCAGGCGGTTTTGCGATCGCGGCACCGGACAGACATTGGCAACGCCCCAGGGCAAACCATCATCCGGTACGACCCAGGTGCTGGAGTTTGCCAGGCAACGAATTACGCCTCGTGACCTCCGATTTGATCGCATCAAATCTCCCTGCATGAGCGTTTCACCCGATTTTAATTGCCGGTAGGCTGCATTTCCCTGCTTCACCTCGACCTTGCCTGTCACACTTACTACCGTTGCCAGGGGCGATCGGCTCTGCGTCAAACCGACTTCGCTCCCACTCACTAAAATAAAGGCTGCCACGATTGCGAAATAACTAGAGGCTTTCATTTCGATCTCCTATTGCTGCAAGACGCTGCCGGGCTTGGTTCATCCACGTTGCCTCTTCTGCATTTATGAGACGACCGTAGGCAATACACTGTTCCCAGGCTTGTTTTTCTTGCGTTGCTTCCGCGCGCTGCTCAAACACCTGAGCCAGCAAACAATGCGCGGGTGCCTTATTCTCAAAAAGCTGCATGGCTTGGCGTAAAGCTTGCTCAGCCGGAGCTGGATTTTTCTGCTCAAGCAATGCCTGCCCCAAATACACCAGAATTTGGTAGCGTCGCTCTGGCGGATAGTGCCCGAAGGTGTGGTACTGAATATGCTTGTCGCGATCGCTAATCAACAAGGCCGAAGCCTCAACAAATTTCTTGTTGAGCAGATAGCCTTTCACAATCGTTTCAGTGCTACACTCCCCCAGTTGGTGCCCCATGCGGCTTTGACATTCGTAAAGCCATGTTTCAGCCTGCTCAAAGCTACGCCGACGCGTTTCAAGTGCGATCAGGCTGTTGTAGGTTGACAGGCGATCGCTCTGCCCTAGACGACCACTCCGCACAGCAATTTCATAATGTTCGGCTGACTTGCGCATGTCAGGCATTTTTTCGTAAGTCTTGGCTAGATTCAACTGTGCGGTAGTGTTGTCGGGGTCAATCTGAATTGCACGTTCATACGCTTCCCTCGCATCCACCAACCGCTCTGCGCGGAGAGACTGATTACCAACCGCCGTGTAACGCTGGGAAATCAACGGCAACATCTGCCAAAAACTTCCCATCACCAGCAGCAAGAAAATCGAAAACAGACAGACCAATTCATCCCACAAGTTCTTATCAACCTTGAGACTGGTGAGCAAATGCTCGATCGCGTGTCGTCCCCCACGGGTTAAGGCACCACCTGCAGTCAATAAAGTAATCACACTCGAAATCAGAATAGCCGATAGCCCTAACTCATCAGGCCCACTCCGAAAAAAGCGGGTTGAGAGAGCCGCAAGCAGACTCGCTGACGCGGTTAGAAAGGAGATCGAAAGTCCTTGCCAGAGTGGGTCAAGGCGATCTCGGAGCGGGGCAGGCTTTGCCAGATCCAGCTTCCACCACCAGTTTTCACGGCTGGGGTTCAACACATCGCGCCAATCAGCGAGCTTAACGACCTGATTAATTAAGCCGTGATACTGATTCAGCTTTTGATCCAACTCTCTGACGCGACGCAACAAATCACCCGGCAACGCAATGTGGTTGCGATTAACTAAGGCAATTTGCACCGCATCCCTGGCGGCTAACACTTCAAGCACCGCATCCAATAGGCACGGATCAGCCTCTCCACCTGAATTAGAGGAGTTGCACAAAGAAGCTTGAGTTTCTAACGCCGCGATCGCACCTTCGTAGCGTTTGACGGCATAGCGTAAGCGAGAAGCGGCCATAACAAAACCTCCGCGCTTGCAATATCTGAAGTTCTCTTCAACTTCAGTACAACCACGGAGGATTTCTGAAAAAACACCAAGAACAAAGCGCCCCCTGGAGGGAGCGCTTGAGACTAACCTAGTCGATGACTAAATTAACCGTTGATTTGAGGAGCCGAGAGTGCAACAGGTGCAGCTTCGCCAGCAGCCAAATCGAGCGGGAAGTTGTGAGCATTACGCTCGTGCATCACTTCCATACCCAGGTTCGCACGGTTCAGGA